>CEUA01229841.1_pt1 | contig 16150 bp, 30 predicted proteins | sample 361541 | NCBI WGS metagenome assembly CEUA01 (sample SAMEA2623079, study PRJEB7988) | marine metagenome | isolation source: saline water (ENVO:00002010), including
TAGAAATACTATCTCGTACAGGAAGATTATTAATTAATGTACCTAATGGACAATTATTTGTTGATATGGTTACAGGTCCAGACTTATTGGTTGGATCAGTCGCAGAAAGTCCAGCAGATCCATTTAGATTCAGACCTAAGAATGCAGTTATCAAAGTTGACAGTGATTTAATCAAAGCGAGTGCATCAGATGATTACACAAGATATATTAGTAACATCAGCAATATGCGTGATAAAGTAAAAGCATTAGGTTCAACAGAAGGTGCGTTGTTACCTTTATGGATGCGTACAGCACAATCAGGCAGTTTGGCGGCAATGGGTTATGTGTCTGCTGTGCCAATTTGTTTCTGTAAGCCAGGACAAGCGGAATCCGTTAGATTAGCAATCAAAAATAGCACATTTGACATACGTCAGATAAACTTTGAAATAGATAGATACGTTGTGGAAGGCACTACTGGCAATAAAGAGGATCAGTACGTACTCTTTCCTGACTATCACTATAATATATAGGATAAATAACAATAAGGAACATTAAATTATGGCAATAGACGATACAAGCATAGATTCAACATTTCCAGTTGCTGGACAAGATAACAATAGTCAAGGTTTTAGAGATAATTTCTCTACAATCAAAAACAATTTCACGATTACAAAAACGCATATAGCAGAAGTTACTACAAACTATGCTAGAAAAAATGCGGCAAATAACTTTTCAGGCAATGAAATAACTGGTGCATTGTTCAAACAAAACTTCACAAAAATACATTCTATTGGCACAATCACTTCTGCGGCTAACGTTTCCACTACAAACGGAAACTTCCAATACGCAGTTGTAGGCGGCGACCTTACAATCACAATGACGGATTGGACACAGAACAACAGTTCAATGGAGAAGGTTGTTGTACAATTAGTTCAAACAGGTGGAGCAAGAAACGTTACTTTCGCAACTAATGGCGGAACAGTTAAGACAGACTTCAGTCAACCAGTTTCAATAGACAGTGCGGCTAATCCAAAAGTTTTTGAATTATACACTTACGATAAAGGACAAACTGTTTACGTTCATTATGTAGGTCAGTTTTCATAATGTTATGTCTTTGCACCCTTTCAGTAAAGATCTAAAAGAAGTTTCTACTAACGACATCGAAAAACAATTACAAGAATTAAGAAGCAAGTATCTTAAGGCACGTAATCCAGAAATCCAAAAACAATTAAATTTTTTCATAATAGATTTACAAGAAGAATTGAAAATGCGTTGGTACGAGGAGCAAAAACAGATTGCCAAAGATAGCGGAAAAGATCTTGACAATTTGATTAATATCGAGTAGTATAAAGAATGCAAAAACAATCGATAAGTCAAAAAATAGCCAAATTAAAATCAGACAAAAAGAAATTCAAACGCAAAGTGGCATCCAAAGCCAAATTAAAAGCAAGAAGATTATTGACTTATTAGTCAAAATCAGTTACAATTAGATATGCAAATTGATTCTTTAGGACTGCCTAAGTATGGTACAGATGATTTGATGGATCTAATTTACAAAGGTAAATTGGATACTTTGTTTAAAGTGTACACAGAAGATAACGAAGACACAAAACAATTCAATCATGCAGTAAAAGACACAGGAACAGGTCAGGCATTAAAATTCTATGAAAAAATGGACATTAGTCTTGAAGAGTTTGATTCATTATTACAGAATGAATGGTTCATGCCAAATAGTTACAAACAATTTGATATGGAAAAATATTTAGAGCAAGTGTGTCCTGATAATGATATATCCAAGCAGAGGGTAAAAGATGAATTACAAGCATTTAGAAAGATGGGTTTCGAAAATTTATTAAAGTTCTTACACTTTTTGGTAACGTTTATGCGTGATAACAAAATTGTATGGGGTGTAGGCAGAGGCAGTTCGGTAGCAAGTTATGTATTATTCCTATTAGGAGTACACAAAGTTGATTCAATTCAATATGACTTGGACTGGCAGGAGTTCCTTAGATAAATACATACATAATAGGAGAACCACAATGGCAGTAAAACAAACAGGCAGAAAAACATATAAAACCATGCAAGGTAAAGCCGTGGACATGGACCTTTTAAGAAAAAGAAACGAACTAGAAATAGCAGTTGGCAATGCCAAAGTTAATGCTAGAGGCGACGAATTAGGTACAGGCGGTAAAATAGTTAAGAAGAGAGAAGACGTTCTTGCTGACTATTACAGAGACAATCCAAGCAAGGTACCTGTAGTTGAGAAAGGTGCAGAACCAGTGCAAGACGCTGAAGCACCAGTAGAACCTAAAGCAGAAGAATCCAAAGAAGAGTGGACTGAAGATGCTGAAGGTAATTTTGTAAAAAAAGGCGAATAATAAAATGCCAATTGATCCAGGTATGCTAGGGCACACCAAGGAGACATATACAGTCTACCAAGCCGATACAATTACACCAATTCACGACAGAGTGTTAGTAACCGATATGGAATTCGGTGAACAAAAGACTGCTGGCGGTATAATACTTCCAGGTGATGATGGACAAGCAAGAGGCATACACCCAAGATGGTGTAGAGTACTTGCAAAAGGTCATGAAAACGATGACGAATATGAAGTTGGCGATTGGATATTGGTAGAACATGGCAGATGGACTAGAGGCTTAAAAGTTGAAATGGCACAAGAAGGCAAAATAACAGTTAGGGCAGTAGAGGCACAATCCGTTTTAGGAGTATCAAAAACCAAACCAGATACCCAACTTACCAGAAAAACAGATTCCGAAAAACCTTACGTTGCTGAGGGCAAGTAATACTTGACAAATTAGCATAGTGCCATTATACTATGCATATGAGAATTCCAGAAATAAGAAGTAAAGGTATTAATACAACTGGCTTAACAGGCATTGTGTTAATGACGCTCCATATATTAGGACATCTTACTGGTTGGGCATGGCCCATACTTTATGTCTTACTAATAATGAGCGGTATAGGACAAGAGTATTATAAAAAGAAGGACATCTAGTGTATAAACCATTACCAGATGGCATCACAATAAAAGATTCCAACGTCCAAGGACTTGGTGTGTTCGCCACGAAAGACTTTGACGCTGACGTGGTGTTGGGCATTGTGCATATTTTAAATAAAAATTTTCCACATGGTGCGATTAGAACAGCACTCGGCGCCTTTTACAATCATTCAGATAATCCTAATTGCAGAAACGTTGCAGGCTTCTGGCATCAACTGCCTGTAAAATACTTGATGACTGTTAAACCTATCAAGGCTGGAGAAGAACTTACTGCCGAATATTCATTGTATGATGATTTCGACGAGCAAGGAAATTAATGATAAAAGTATATTGGACAAGATCCTACATAGGACATGAAAAGATTAAAGGATTAGGACTCAACACAAAAGCGATGTTAAGTGCTTTAAGAGTTCCTGCTCCTGAGCCATTAATGAAACACATGGATCATAAAACGTTCTTTGGTCCTGAGGTAAGCAGATGTCCTTCTATTGTGGACGATATAAAAAATGTTTTCGTAATTAAAAGTCCAATGGATATGAAAATTAATATAGATGAAGCAAAAAGTAGAGTTAACATCGAAAAACAATCGCCCGACTTTGCACAATTATTCTTAGGTAACCCTCAAGGCAAATGGGGACTACATCAAGTGGGTGCATTAGGATATCTTTTCTTTGCAGAAAAAAGTTTAATGATCAATCAATTGCCAGCCTATTACGATAACAACGATTACACTGATAAGACCAACACAATTACAGCAAGTTTTGATGTAGGGAATTGGTTTAGGCCCGCAGGTAAACCTGTGTTCCAAATTAAAAAGGATGTAGCAAGTATTGACATCAGAGAGGGTGATGCGTTATTATATGTTAAATTTAATACAAGTGAAAAGATAAAACTTATAGAATTTGATGATGTGGAGTTCAATCAACTTGCAGAAAGAAGTCCGGAGTATATGTGTGGTACACTTAAAGACCATAGTGAAAATATTATTTCTTTGCAGAAGTGTTATGATTACTTCAATAGATTTAAAATGAAAAGAAGAATAATGAAACTAATAAAAAGGAACTTGATATGAAAAAACAAGAAATAAAAGAAGTAGAAGAGTATAACAAATACGTAATGGAACGTATGCATCCAGCGGCAATGATACCAGGATTTTTTATTGCATTTATGGTCATTGTTGGTTGTTTGTTTAAAAATTATATGGGGTGGTAATGAAAGAACTTTGGGTAGAAAAATATCGTCCTAAGACTATAGATGAATATGTCTTTAGAGATGAACAACAACGTAAACAGGTTCAGCAATGGATAAAGGAAAAAACTATTCCGCATTTATTGTTCAGCGGTAATGCAGGTATAGGTAAGACAACACTTGCAAAAGTTTTATTCAACGAACTTGAAGTAAATGATTTAGATGTACTGGAAATAAATGCAAGTAGGACAAATAGTGTCGATGATATAAGAAACACTATCATAAACTTTGTGCAAATGATTCCATTTGGTGCATTTAAGGTTGTGTTGTTAGATGAAGCAGATTATCTAAGTCCAAATGCCCAGGCGGCACTACGTGGTGTGATGGAAGAGTATCATACAACAAGCAGATTTATTTTAACTTGTAACTATCCTAACAGAGTTATTCCAGCACTTCACAGCAGATGTCAAGGTTTCCATATTGAACGTATTGACCAAACAGAATTTACAACAAGGGTTGCAAAGATACTGATGGATGAAGGAATTACTCCAGACTTAGATATATTAGACACGTATGTGAAAGCACACTATCCTGATTTAAGAAAAACTATTAACACAGTTCAATTGAATTCTACTGACAATACGTTGATTGCTCCAAACAAATCAGATAAAGCAGAAGCAGATTACAAATTGCAAATGACAGAATTATTCAAACAAGGAAAAATTACTGAAGCAAGGAGACTGGTGTGTTCACAGGCACGTCCAGATGAAATTGAAGACATATACAAATGGTTGTATGACAATATTGCTTTATTCGGTGATGAAGCCAGACAAGAAAAAGCAATTCTAGTCATCAAGAAGGGCCTAGTTGATCACACATTGGTTGCAGATCCAGAAATTAATCTTGCCGCAACTATGATTCAACTGCAAAATATCTAAATACATTATGACTTATGTTGTAAATGACAAATGTGTGATGTGTAAACACACCGACTGCGTTGAAGTCTGTCCAGTTGATTGTTTTTACGAAGGCGAGAATATGTTGGTCATCAATCCAGACGAGTGTATAGACTGTGGTGTGTGCGAGCCAGAATGTCCAGAAGATGCAATCAAATCAGATCAAGATCCAGATGGAGAACATTGGGTAGAGTTCAATAAGACATGGTCTCAAAAATGGGAAGTGATAGATACTAAAAAAGATCCACTGCCCGATTACGAAAAACATTCAGGGGAAGCGGATAAAATTAAGAAATACTTTAATGACAAGTAGCCTACAAGTTGAATTTATAGATAAAATGGGAACGGATCTTTCCGTTGTAAATGCCGCTAGAGTTTCCTACGCAAAATTCAAAGACAGTTTCGAAGACAAAGACGAAAAATTAATTAAGTTTCTAGCAGAACACAATCATTGGTCACCATTTGCACACGCAAGTTTACAATTTAGAATAAAGGCTCCTGTGTTCGTTGCAAGGCAACTTGTAAAACATCAGGTTGGTCTTGTATGGAATGAAATCAGTAGACGTTACGTGGACTATACACCAGAACTTTATGAACCAAAAGAATGGAGAGGAAGACCTCAGAATTCCAAACAAGGTTCAGATGGCACAGTGTCCATAGACTCTAACGAGAAACACAGATTAGATATGACCATGGAACAATGCAAGATAATTTACAACTCATTAATAGGAAAAGGTATAGCACCAGAGCAGGCAAGAATGGTACTGCCACAGTCTATGATGACGGAATGGATATGGTCTGGTACCTTGTATGCTTTCGCTAGAGTATGTAATTTAAGATGTGCTAAAGATACTCAAGAAGAAACAAGAGAAGTAGCGAATCAAATACATAATATTTGTAAAGAGGAGTTTCCAATAAGTTGGAAATATTTAAAAAATGCTTAGAGCCAGTCATATATTAATTGCACACGAAGACGCAACTAGAACTCAAAGAAATGTTTCAAGGGAAGAAGCACTATTTTTGATTGCTGATATACAAAAGAAATTATTAGAAAATGAATTATCGTTCGAACAAGCCGCGAAAATGTTTAGCGATTGTCCTAGCGGAAAAGCCAACGGTGGCGACTTAGGTATAATAAAAAGATCACAAATGGATAAACTTTTTATGACTTTCCTGGAACAATTATCAGAAGGTGAGGTAAGTGGTATTTGCTGTACTCCGTTTGGTTTCCACTTAATACGTAGAAACGTAACTATTCAGATAAATCAATCACCGTAAATATCTAGCACTTCTTGGACTGCTTTATTTCTTAACACATCCTTTTTGACAAAGTTTACAATGTCAATATACTTGCTAGACGTCTCGTTCAATTTGTGAATAAAGTCGGATAACCCATTATCTCTAGGCCTATCAGTTTGATGTAGGTCGCCAGTAACTGCTAGTTTGCTATGTTTGCCGATCCTAGTCAACAACATTTTCATCTGATTGACTGAGGCGTTTTGCATTTCATCTGCTACTATGTAACTATTATGAAAAGTTCTGCCCCTCATATAAGCCAAAGGTGATATCTCGATAATACCTTCATAAAGCATATTTCTTATATCATTCGTTGTGTAGTATAATTTGAATACATCAAATATAGGGATGGTCCATGGCGCCATTTTTTCTTCTAAACTACCCGGAAGAAATCCTATATCCTCGTCCACACTTACTACCGGACGAGTAACAACTATCTTATTGACTTGTTTTTCTTTGAACATTTTGACGGCTACCTGAACAGCAAGTAACGTCTTCCCAGTACCAGCAGGACCTATGCCTAAGACGATGTCTTTAGCAGGATCTAGAAGTTTTAACAGGTATGACTCTTGATTCACGTTCTTAGGAACAATGTTTACCTGTTTTGATACTTGTGGAAGATATTGTTTGAAAGGCAATACGTTTGCCCTGTTCTGGTGCCTTTTGGATGATTTTTTACCCATTAGCACTCCTTATTAATTGAAGCAAAAATAGTATTTGCATAAAATTATTTAATGCTTTAAACTGCTTACAAAACTGCTCATATAAGTCAGCCCCTATTGATAAATACTTAAAAAGGTACCCACATATGCAAGATATTAAAGATATTATAGCAACTATATCAAACGTCTATGAAAATGACACTGCATTCACAGTCCTAAAAGACTTTGAAAGAGTGTTAGATGAATTAGATTTATACGTGTACGACAACTGGGAAACGGGCGAATTAGTAGAAGGCCCTAAGATGGCTAGACACTTTATTACTTGTTCTTTCATGTGGCCCAGAGAGAAAATGCCAGATCCAATGGGTGGCAAAAGATTAACAGACTTTGGCTGTAAAGTATTCTTCAAAAAAGATGTTTACATATTTCCAAGAAAAATTTTACAACAAAACGATATCAGACCAGGTACTAAAAAAGGTAAACTAGATCAGATGCCTATCTGGATAGTTGAAATAAGAATGCCTAAAGAATTAATTAGAACAATTTACAGCGGATACGAAGCAGAACAAGATTTCAATGTAGATCCTGCTAATTCAGAAGTTGTGGACGATGCAACTCCAATTGAAAAAGCAGATACTATCGTTCCAGCAGAAGGCGAATAATGGGACTTAATCAACACGATTTAGAATTCACAGTAGATCCTATCTTCGAAATAGATTCATACAAATCTAAAATGGGAGATGATCAAGACATAGTCGTATTAAGTTTCAGTGTAAGCGGAGAACAACCTGCAAAAGATTTAGTAAACTTCATCGAGACAGGATATAACTTTGTTTTAGATGCTGATAAGACAAGTGGTGAACAAGCAGATAAAAAATATAGAGTGTTCGTTGAGATGGAAAGAAATAGACACGTTCCAAATCAAATAATAGAAATATTAGATGGCGTAAAAAAATTAACAAATATGCCTGAACTTAGATTTAGATACTACAAAAATTTTAGAAGCATTCCAGCAGACGAGTCAAACATAAATGAACAAGTTCCATTAGATTCAGGCACATACGACATCAAAAGAAATGAAACTAAAATGGAAAACTACAAAAATTTCTTTGCAGACAGTTATGTTGATGAGGTCTTTATGGAAGGAAACAACGTGCATATGCACAAAAAATATGGTGACAATATCGTGTTTAACTTTATAGACATGGGTTGGAAAAAAGAAGTGCTTGAAAGCATAAAAGAATCTATTCAGATTGAAGCATTTCCAGAAATAATTTTCTTAAGTAAGTATGTTGGTGACTACAACATTACCAAATTTGGTAACAAATTGGTATTTGAAAATAACGGTCACTGCGTGGTACTTAAGAGAGATGAGATTATCTAAAAACTTTACACTCCAGGAATTTACTAAAAGCCAAACAGCCTTGCGTCATGGCATTGATAATACTCCAGGCGAAGAACATCTTACAAGTGCCAAATCTTTATTTGAAAATGTAGTACAGCCGGTGAGAGAAAATTTTGGAGTCACTGTAATAAACTCAGGATATAGAGGACCAAAATTAAATGAAGCAGTTGGAGGTTCATCTAAGTCGCAACACTGTAAAGGTGAAGCAGTAGATATAGAATGTCCAGGAACAAGTAACTACGCAGTCGCAAGTTGGATTGAACAAAATTTAGATTTCGATCAACTCATATTAGAATTTTACACACCAGGCATACCTGATTCAGGTTGGGTACACGTTTCATATAAATCCGAAGGCAACAGAAAGTCCATACTTACTGCCATGAAGGAAAATGGAAAGACAGTTTACAAGCCTGGATTAATAGAATGAAGACCCAACAATTTATCACAGCATTCCATTACGACGATTTAGAACCTAGCATTGAATTAGAAAAATATTGCAAAGAAGTAAAATTAAAAGATGTTAAAGAACATAACACATCTTTCTTTGAAGAAAATCAAGAAGAACTAGCAAAATTATTAGTACCTGTTGTAAAAAATTTTTGGCAAGAGGCAGGCATAATATATGGCTTCAAAGGATTTAGATTGAAACATATCTGGATACAACAATACAATGAAAGTCACTCACATAGACTTCACGTGCATGGACCTTTACCCAACGATTGGTCATTTGTTTATTATGTTGAGTGCAATGATGATTCCGCTGAGACTGTGTTTTACAATTATGGATATCCATATGTGGATCATAACCATTACAAAGTAAAACCTAAGAAAGGTAGATGTGTGCTATTTCCTGGCGCAATGCCGCACGAAGCAATGCCTAACAAGGAAGATACACGGTTAGTTATAAGTGGAAATTTATCATTCGATACTTGATAAATAGTAGCATATAATTATGGAACAGAATAAAAAATATTGTTTGAACTGTGGCAATGAATGTCATGAAGGAAAAATATTGTATAGAACAGAACGTACATATGCTTCAGAAGGTTCAGAAGAATACAAAATAGAAGTGTGTAGACACTGTCGTTGTGGAGAATTAGAAACAGAATGATTTTTGGACAAATAAAAATGTTGATTACAATCCTGCTTATAACAGGTATAGCGGGTGCGGGTATGTACGTGATGAAATTAAGATCGGACAACGCAATTTTAAAAGCAAATCAACTTAAATTAGAGACAGCAGTTGCAGAACAAAACAAAGTGCTAGAACAACAAGAAAAAGATTTCAAAGCAATAATGGAAAGCAATAAGAAACTTAATGTATTGATCAACACATTTAAGAAAGATTTACAAGACCTAGATAAAAGATTTACAAAGAAAAACAGAGACATCGGCAAACTTGCACTAGAAAGAACAAAAGCAATTGAGAGAATTGTCAACGGTGGTGGTAAGAATGCGGCTAGATGTATTGAATTGGCATCGGGTGCAGAACACACCGAAGCAGAACTTAAAGCAACATTAAAATCAGAAATTAACCCAGAGTGCCCGGCACTTGCAAATCCAAACTATGTACCATTTAAATAAAATATTAGCAGTAGCATTCATCATATTACTAACAGGTTGTAGTATAGGTGGCGAAAAGAAAATTAAAATATTCTCAATTGAAAAACCAAGAGAGAAATTAGACTACCCTATGCCAACACCATTGCAAATGGAAGAGATCTACTGGCATATCATCACAAGTGAAAATGCAGAAGAAGTATTTAAGAAACTTGAAGAGGCAGGAATAGACCCTGTATTGTTTGGAATAACAGACAAGGACTTCCAAGTACTTGCAAGAAACTTCGCACAGATTAGACAAAAATTACAGGAAACAAACAACTTATTAGAAGAGTATAAGAAGTATTACGAAGGTACTGAATAAATACTACTATTATAGACGAGGAGTTATATGGGAAAGTTTAACGATAGATTAATGACAGAGTTTTGGCCACCTAGAGGCTGGAGACTGGGCAGAGACCTAACATATACAACAAAAGATATTACAGCAGACGAAATTAAAACACTTAAAGCAGTTGGTGTTAAAATAAAAAGAGACACAAACAAAACTGAAAGTATTGTTGTGCCTGCAGGATTCGAAACAGATTTAGCATCAGTGCCAAGAGCGGCATGGGCCTTGATTGCTCCATGGGACGTGGCAAGAGCGGCAATAGTTCACGATATATTGTACAAAACAATTAGACAGTATAGATGGAAAATGAAAACAAAAGAAGACAAAGATTTAGTAGCAAAAGCAAAAGTAATAAGTGATAAAGTATTTCTTCTTGCAATGAATGACGCACACCCACCAGTAGCAGAATGGAAAAAATATTCCGCATGGAAAGCCGTTGATCTATTTGGGAATGGTTCAATTGTGCCTAACAAGGATAACATCTAATGTGGTTCTTTTTAATTAAATCAATCGTAGGTGCAATACTAGGACAAGCAACAAACAGTTGGTTTAAGAAAACTAAAATGGGTGTTTGGTTCTATGCAAAAGTTGACTGCTGTTATAATTGGGCGGCAAAAAGATATGATTTACAAGTTTTAAGCAAAGAAGAAAAAGCAATGAAACGTTTTCCTGCATTAACTAAAAAGATGGCAGACTTAGAAAAACGAATCAAGAAATTGGAGAAATAATAATGGCTGAATTAAAAGAAGATATGTTAGTGCCAAAAGTTAAGGTAAAAGAAGTTTCCAAAGAATACGAAATTCCAAAAGAAGACCTTGTGCCAAAAACAGGTGACGAAGCACCAACTTGGTACAACAAAACCGCAGGTATATTAGACAAATTTAGATTTATTCCTAGACTGATTATGTTGGCTTACATCTATGCGTTCTATAAGTCAATTACATGGTTCATGACGTTGCCAGAACCTTCAAATGCTCAGGCAATGTTTATATCAACAATAGTAGGTGCCGGTGCGGCATTCTTTGGATTATATGTTGGTAAACCAGGTGCCAATTTGCCTAAAGGTAAAAAATAACAACAATCCGAAAATATTAAATACTACAAAGGACTTGACTTTTTGGTAGGAGTCATTATATAATATAGATATGGATTATTACAAAACATTAGGCGTGAATAAAAATGCATCACAAAGTGATATCAAAAGTGCATTTAAAAAACAAGCCATGAAACATCACCCGGACAAAGGTGGTGATCCTAAACAATTTCAACAACTAAACGAAGCATACGAAGTATTAGGCAACGCACAAAAGAAAAGTCAATACGATATGTTTGGCTCTGCTAATCCACAACAAGGTGGTCCAGGAAGAACATGGGAATTTAGAAGCGATAGTTTCCCAGACGATATAGGTGATGTATTCAATCAATTCTTTGGCGGAGGCAGATCGCCCTTTGGACAACGACAACCATTTAGAAAAAATAGAGATATCATAATACAAACTGAAATATCTTTAGAGGATGTCTTGACTGGAAAGGAAATGATTGCTACGTATAGATTAACTAATGGCAAAGAACAAAGTGTCAATATAACTTTGCCTGCAGGAGTCGATAATAATACAACTATAAAATTTCCATCTCTGGGTGACGACTATCATTCAAATGCTCCACGAGGAGACTTAATGGTTAGAGTAAGAGTGCGTAGACATCCTAAATGGAATAGAGACGGACCAAACCTGCACACAATAGAAAAAGTAAATGTATTTGATTTAATGATTGGAACCAAAAAAGAAATAACAACCTTAGATGGCAAAAAATTATCTATATCAATTCCTAAGGCTACTCAACCAGGAACTGTATTAAGTATTACTGAACAAGGCTTACCAGCAAGAGGTGGTAGAAGAGGAAACATATATTTGACAATACAAGCGGATATACCAAACATTACGGATCAAAACACGTTAAACAAAATTAAAGGAATAAGAAATGGAACTGATTAAAGCACCAAACGAATTTTTAGAAAAACAAGTTAAGCCTTTTGACTTTGAAAACATGGATGCAGGAAAAATATCTAATGATATGGTAGAAACAATGCTGAAGTATAAAGGTATAGGACTTGCTTCTAATCAGGTTGGAATTGATGCACAGATATTTGTAATGGGAGAAGAAAAACCTATCACAGTTATCAATCCTATAATCACAGAAGTAGGACCTGAAAGAGTTGAAATGGAAGAAGGTTGTTTAAGTTTTCCAGGACTATATTTTAAAGTAAAAAGACCATCAGTTGTGAGTGTCCAATATCTTGACATTGAACAAAAAGAATGTATAATAAAATTAGAAGGACTTCATGCTAGAGTATTTCTACACGAATACGATCATCTCCAGGGTATTACATTTGATCAAAGGATATCAAAACTACGTTTGGAAATGGCAAAAAAGAAACAGGAAAAATTATTAAAGGATTTACATGGTTGAACCAAGTGGTGATTTGCAGGCAGTATTTGACAGAGCAGTAGGCAGTGCTAAAAGTTGGAGGCACGAATACGTTACTCTAGAACATCTACTATTTTCTATGCTTGAAGACAAAAAGTTCAACGGCATAGTAAAAGACTTTGGTGCGGATCCAGAAGATATGAAAAGTCATTTAAAAACATATCTTGATACAAAATTAGAAAAAATTAAAATGCCGACAGGCAAATACAAACCTAAGAAGACTGTGAGTGTCGAAAGAGTTCTAAATAGAGCATTCACGCAAGTATTGTTCAGTGGTAGAACAAACATAGACTTAACAGATGTATTCATGAGTTTATTATCCGAAACTAAAAGTTGGGCATATTATTATATCATGGAAGCACAGATTGATAAAGATAAATTCCAAGATTTCTTACACAATGAAATGGAAGAACTGTTTGAAGACGAAATTGATGTAAGCGAAACGAAACGTGCATTAAGCAAATACACATCTAATCTAAACAACGAAGTTAAAAAGAAAAAAATTGATCCAGTTATAGGAAGGATTGAGGAATTAAATCAAATTGCATTATCTCTAGGACGTAGAACTAAAAACAATGTAATTTTAGTTGGTGATCCCGGAGTAGGTAAAACTGCCATCGCTGAAGGACTTGCATTTAATATTGTTAATAATACTTGTCCAGATTTTCTAATAGGATACGAAGTTTACAATTTAGACATTGGTGCAATGTTGGCTGGTTCTAAATACAGAGGTGACTTTGAAGAACGTTTCAAAATGGTATTAAACGGTTTAAAGAAAAAAGGTAAAACAATTTGTTTTATCGATGAAGCACACAATATAAGTGGTGCAGGAGCAGGTGGTGGACAAAATAGCAATGACTTGGCAAACTTACTGAAGCCGGTTTTAACCAAGGGTGATTTAAAAGTTGTTGCGTCCACAACTTGGGAAGAATATAGAAAATACTTTGAAAAAGACAGAGCATTAATGAGACGTTTCGCGAGAATAAGTGTAGACGAACCTGACAAAAATACAACACTAGAAATTTTACACGGACTTAAAAAATACTACGAAGAGTTTCATAACGCAACTATATTAGATGAAGCGATAGAATCTTCTGTTAAATTAAGTGTCAAATATCAAACAGATAAAAAATTGCCTGATAAAGCAATAGATTTAATAGACTTGGCTTGTAGTAGATTTAATTTAAAAGACCAAAACGTAGATAGAGTAATAGGCGCAGACGAAATACAATTTGAAATATCTAAACAGGTTAAAATGCCTGTAGAAAATATTGCAGAAAAAGAATCAAGCAATCTTGCAAACTTATCTAAAAACATGAACGCAACGGTGTTCGGACAAGAAAAAGCAATTAGCACAGTCGTAGACAAAATACTTGTTGCCCAGGCAGGACTAAAACGTGATAACAAACCTATTGGTTCTTTTGTGTTTATGGGACCGACTGGTTGTGGTAAGACTGAAACTGCAAAACAATTGGCAGAACAACTAGGAGTTCAATTAGTAAGATTTGATATGTCGGAATATCAGGAAAAACATTCTGTAAGTAAATTAATTGGTTCGCCTCCAGGTTATGTAGGCTTTGAAGAAAATACAGGACTATTGATTACAAAATTACAAGAACATCAAAATTGTGTATTACTTTTAGATGAGGTTGAAAAAGCACACCCAGACGTTTCACAAATATTATTGCAAATTATGGACGAAGGAACTATACAAGGTAATAATGGTAAGTCAGCAAACTGTAAAAATATTGTGCTAATACTTACAACTAACCTAGGTGCTGATCAACTAGAGAAAAATGCTATGGGTTTCAATCAAACTAAAGATGCTGAATATGATGACAAAGATATTAAACGTTTCTTTGCTCCTGAATTTAGAAATAGACTAGACGCAACTGTGGTATTTGCTAAACTATCTAAAGAAGTGTTAATTAAAATTGTAGGCAAATTTATGCTAGAATTAAAGAATATGCTTAAAGAAAAAAGTGTTAAATTAGAACTTACAAACGAAGCAATTGATTATCTAGTAGAAAACGGTTATGATAGCAAGATGGGTGCAAGACCTATGCAACGTCTAATAGATGACAAGATCAAGCAACCTTTAAGTAAAGAACTGTTATTTGGTAAATTAAAGCAGGGTGGTGAGGTCAAAGTAACCGCAAATGATAAAGGTTTAGTGCTTGATATACCCGATAACGTTAAACTTTTAGAAAAACAAGCCTAGCATCACTAGAAGGCATATAGGCTAAATATAAGCATATGCCAGCAACAAGCACAACAATAATGTCAAATCAGACCCATCCAGGTGATAGTACAAGTACGACTGTCACAGGTGATAAGTTCAAAGGTGATGGATATTACGGTAGATCAGACGGTTTTCACACTGTCCAGATGAATGTACTTGGTGTCGCTGGTACAATACAAATACAAGGAACATTAGCAACTACACCCGCAGAAGCAGACTATTTCAATATTGCTGGCGCTTTATATGATAGTACAACTGCTGGGAAAGATGGTTCTTTTGTTTTTAACTTTACAGGAAACTTTGTCTGGATTAGAGCCGTGTTAGTGTACACAGATGGCACTGTCAGTTCAGTGATGTTGAACAATTAATATGCACCATTATATAAACATTATAAAAGAAAAAGACTTTACAGAATCAGAAATAGATACGTGCTTATGGCACAGTGCCGTTGGTCTTTTAGAGAGTGAAACAAATTACATCACGTTCGAAAACGTAGACGGCAATCAGGTATTAAGACTTGAATTACACAGACAATTAGACGAATTTGAATCAGACGAACTTGCAGATGCAATTTCTAAAAATTTACAAGAAATGGGTGTAGAAGGATTAGAAGTTGAAATTAGCAATAACGATCCAGAAGAAGAAACTTATGACGGAGACAGTTTCCATGAAGCATATGGAGATATGTTTTACAATGAAGACGAATCTTTAGACGAAGCAGAGTACAGAGGAAGAAAAGTTTCACTAGGCAAACCAATGCGTGGTGATGTTAAAAAATTTAAAGTGTATGTAAGAGATCCGAAAACTAAAAATATTAAAAAAGTAAACTTCGGTGATCCTAATATGAGAATTAAAAAATCTAATCCTGCAAGACGTAGAAGTTTTAGAGCAAGACATAACTGCGATAATCCAGGACCAAGAACAAAAGCAAGATATTGGAGTTGCAGAAAATGGTAAGACTAGT
>CEUA01029564.1_pt1 | contig 16142 bp, 14 predicted proteins | sample 361541 | NCBI WGS metagenome assembly CEUA01 (sample SAMEA2623079, study PRJEB7988) | marine metagenome | isolation source: saline water (ENVO:00002010), including
TCTATTTGAGTCTCAAGCCCTGGTCTTGGACCAACTAGGTTTAGATCACCTCTTAAAACATTTATTAATTGAGGAAGTTCATCCAGTTTAAGCGCTCGAATAATGCTGCCTGTTTTAAGCTGAAACACTCTATCTATATTGTGGGTACCTAGTTCTGGGGTATTTTTTTTCATTGTCCTAATTTTATAAATGGTGAATTTTTTTTCACCAAGCCCAATACGTCTTTGGGCAAAAAATATTGGGAATCCATCCTCGATTAAGATAAGCAAGGCCATAAAAACTATTAAAGGCAATATTACTATTAGCCCAATTATGCATATAAGGTTTCTTAGAGTTATTATGATCATCATGTACAAGGTAAAATACCAATTTTAAAACATAATTATGATTATTGCTGTAACTGGAGCATCTGGTTCAATTGGTAAAGAACTTATTCCTTTTTTAAATTCTTTAGGTTTCAGGGTAATAACAATTTCTTCTTCATCACCCGCTAATGGAGAAACTATATTTTCTTATAATGATTTAATAAACAACAAGATTCATTTAAAGATTTATTTTTTTATCCATCTTGCTTCATATAATTCTAATTTAAACAATGCCCAAATTAGCAATGAGTTGAAGTTAACAAATATCGTATTGAATGCTATGTCAAATTTGCAATGCAAAAACCTAATTTTTTTTAGCACAGCAAAGGTATATGGCGACAACAGCAAAGAAAAGCATATATATGATGAACAGTCTCCACTTAATCCAAGTTGCCCATACTCAAAAGCAAAAAAGCTTTGTGAAGATAAAATTATTATCAAATCAAAAAAAGAGAAGTACAATTCAGTTATTTTTCGACTGCCTCCGGTATTAAATCAATCTCAATCATCAAATCTTGGCAAGTTAATGAACTTCTCTCAGAAAGGATTCCCTTTGATATCTTTAGCTCAAGGCGATGTTAATGAAAGAAGTTTTATATCTTTCAATAACATACAAACTGTAATTCAGGCTTTGTTGTCTAGAAAAGAGCTTAATCTGAAGAATCAAATATATAATCTTGCTGATAATGACTATGTTTCCTTAAATAATTTATTGGGATTTCATAATCAAAAAAATATCTTTACCTTACCTAGAATTATTTCTAAACAATTATTTAAGATACCTTTTTTAAACCGTATTCTTTTAAAGCTTTATGGAAATTTTATGGTGGATAATAAAAAACTTAAAAATGATATGAATGTTAAACTTAGTAGCACAACTGAATCGTTATCCATAATTTATAAATGAACGCAATAGGAATTACGTTAAGTAGCTTAAACCGCAAAACAAAGTTTTTAATTGTTGTTCTTAATGATTTTACCTTTGCTTTGATTTGCTGGTTAGTCTTTGGTCCCCCAATGGCAACTTATATAGCTTCTGAGTTTTCTACAGGAATTTTTGAAATTTTTATAGATGAATGGAAATCCTTTTTTTTCCCAGCGTTGATTTCTATTGCTTATTTATACATATTTGGATTTTATAAATCATTAATTAAATTTTTTGATTCAAAAGATTCTATTCTCCTTTCATTAACAGGCTCTTTGGTATTTGGTTTTACATGGTCTGCAATGCATGTTTATCAATTTAATACTGTGTCAACCTCATTTCTATCTATTGCTCTTTTACAAGGATTCTTGCTCTCAGCTGTATTTTATGCATTTCTTAATATTTCACGTGATATTGCTAAGTATCTTTTGTATCCGTATAACACAAATAGTGATGCTAAAAATATCGTTATTTATGGAGCTGGAGCGTCTGGGAATGAATTGTTTCAATCAATTCTTTTGGACCCATCTAAAAGATTACTTGCTTTTTTTGATGACTCAAAAAACCTGAGAGATAGACAGATAAATAATATTCCTATTCTAGGCTCTTTTGATCAACTTTTATCCTTAAAGCAAAAATATTCTGATTTAGAAGTTTTACTAGCAATTCCAAGTATTGCTACAGAAAAAAGACGTGAAATTATATCTAAGTTAGAGCAGATAAAGGTAGCTGTTCGAACAGTCCCCTCATTTCATGAGTTGATTGCAGATCAAAAGAAAATGACAGATATTCAAAATCTTTCTCTTGATGATCTATTGCCAAGAGCAAGGGTGGCCAAAGACTTGGTCGAAAATGCAAAGCATAAAACTTTATTTGTTTCAGGAGCAGGCGGATCAATAGGTTCTGAAATTGTGAGACAGCTTCTTGAAAATAATCCAAAAGAAATTATCTTATTTGATGTTTCTGAATACAATTTATTTAATGTTGAAAGGGCATGTATTGCTGTTAAAGAATCCAAGAATTTAGATACTAAAATCATACCAATTCTTGGAGACATAAAGGACTCATCAAACTTAAATTATTTGTTTCTAAAATTTCCTGTTGATTGTATTTACCATGCAGCTGCTTATAAACATGTTCCACTTGTTGAGGATATAAATAATATAACTGTAGCTTGTGAAAACAATATTATTGGGACTTATAATTTAGCGCTTCAGGCAATTGAGCATAAGATTAAATCATTTGTAATGATTTCTACTGATAAAGCAGTCAGACCTTCAAATGTTATGGGGGCCTCAAAAAGAATGGCGGAAATAGTCATTCAATCACTCAACACCTCTCAAGCATTTACAAAATTTTCTATGGTGCGTTTTGGAAATGTCATTAATTCATCGGGCTCAGTTATTCCTTTATTTGTAGATCAAATTGCAAAAGGTGGACCAGTAACAGTTACCCATAAAAATGTAACTAGGTATTTTATGACTATTCCTGAAGCATCTAATTTAGTTCTCCAAGCTGCTCAGATGTCTGAGGGCGGAGAAGTATTTATTTTGGACATGGGCGAACAATTAAAGATTTATGATCTTGCAAAAAAACTAATACACCTTTCAGGAAGAAATATAACAACTGAGATGGGGGGCGACGGTATTGAGATTATAGAGGTGGGTCTAAGGCCAGGTGAAAAAATGTATGAAGAGTTGCTCATTTCTGGAGATCAACTCCCTACAAATAACCCAAAAATTTTTAAATCCATGGAATCATTTCCGCCTTTTGAGACTATTGAATCTTCCTTGCAAGCTTTAAAAACTGCCATGATGGTTAATGACTATAATCAAATAATTGAGATATTGAAGAAAAATGTAGAGGGGTATAACCCATGAAATTAACTTCTATCAATCTATTATTTTTAATATTTATAATAGCTGGATGCCAAAAGGAGCAAGCTAAGACAGGTTTTGCCAACAATGAATTGACTGACCCTAATGCAAATAACTTAATTATTGATTCGAGGTTTTCTATTAAAATTTTTGCTTCAGACATAGATGCTCCTCGGCAAATGGCTCAGGATAGCCAAGGAAGGATATATGTTGGATCCAAAAGATCAGGAAAAATTTTTGCCTTAATTGACTCAGACAATAATGGGGAAGTCGATGAGAAGATTTTGATTGCAAATAATTTAAATTTTGTAACAGGAATTAGCTTCTTTGAAGGAGATTTATTTTTTTCAGAGATAGATAAAATATGGAGCATTGAAAATATAAATTCATATTTTAGTTCTAGTCTCAAGAAATTACCTCAAAAAATTTTGATAACAGACAATCTCCCAAGTGATGAATGGCATGGCTGGAAGTGGATTAAGCATGATAAAAAAGGAAACCTATATACAAATGTAGGAGCCCCCTGCAATGTATGCCTCAAGGACGATAGACGTTATGCAACTATTTTGAGATTAAACAATGATTCCTGGGATTTTGTTGCAAGAGGCGTAAGAAACTCTGTTGGGTTCGACTTTCATCCAACCACTCAAAAACTTTACTTTACTGATAATGGAAGAGATTGGCTTGGAGATGATTTGCCCTCATGTGAATTGAATAGAGTTGATAATGAGGGAAGTTTTTACGGCTTTCCTTACAAGCATGCTAAGAATATTATTGATCCTGACTTTGGAAATATTAATTCAGGTTTTGATTTTGTTGATCCCATTCTTGAGTTAGGAGCGCATGTTGCTCCAACAGGCATTGCGTTTTATGGTGGGACGATGTTTCCAAAAGAATTTCAAGAAAATTTATTTATCGCTTTACATGGATCATGGAACAGATCACAAAAAGCAGGATATAAGATTCTTAGGGTTATTTTCAATGAAGAAGGCAATGTCAAAGCTAGCGAAGATTTTATTACAGGGTGGCTTGATTATAAGTTAGATGAAAATGGAAATGTTTCTGAGACCGTTTATGGAAGACCTTCCGCACCCTTCATCATGAGTGATGGCAGTATGTTAATTTCAGATGACAAAGCAAATCTAATCTATAGAGTGACTCTGAAATAAGGAAAACTATGGAAGATTTAGATAAGCTGCTAGATATTGCAAAAGAAGCCGCTACTTTAGCTGGAGATTTTTTGAAAAAGAGCCTGACTACTGATTTAGAAATATTGCTCGATGAAGGAAGAGATTTAAAGCTCCAAATAGACCAAGATGCTGAAGCGCTGATTAAGGATTATATAAAATCTAAAAGTGGGCTACCTATTTTGGCAGAAGAATCTGGTATTTCAGAGGATTTAGGAGATTCATTTTGGGTTATAGACCCTCTTGATGGAACGGCAAATTTTTTAAGAAATATTCCAATTTGTTGTGTTTCAATTGCGATGATGCATGAATCTGTTCCAGTGCTCGGAGTTATAAATGATTTTAATAACAATCATTTATATTTTGCACATCAGAATATGTCAGCTTTTATGAATACAGATCAAATTTCTGTCTCAAACATAACATCTAAATCAGAGGGTACATTGGTCACAGGCATACCTGCCAAGAAAACTTATACAGATGAAGAATTTCATGAAATGATTGCAGAATTTCAAGAATGGAAAAAGGTTCGCATGATAGGTTCTGCAGCAATGGCTTCAGCATATGTAGCATCTGGCAGAGCAGACTTGTATAAAGAAAATGGAATTTTTCTTTGGGACATTGCTGCCGGAGCCGCCCTTGTAAAGGCAGCTGGAGGCAATATAGTTATTTCCAATATTCAAGAAGACTATAGAGTTGATGCAAAATTTTCAAACTCAGATTTATAAAATGAAGTATTTCTCATGAACCAGAAAGATATAGTTGCTGTAACCTCAAGGTCATTTTCTAATAATAATTTTCTAGTTGGTGAATTAAAGAAAATCTATTCTCAAGTTTTTTTAAATGAAACTGGCAAGACCCTCAAGGATGATGAGTTAATAAGTTTTCTTGGGGATGCCAACAAAGTAATTGTTGGCATAGAAGATATGTCTGCAAATACATTAGCACAGCTTCCTAATTTAAGAATTATTAGCAAGTATGGTGTTGGCTTGAATAATATTGACTTAGATTTTTGCAAATCTTCAGGCATAAAACTTGGATTTACCTCTGGTGTTAACAAACAAAGCGTTGCAGAGCTTGCTTTAACCTTAATGCTCATTGGGTTGAAGAAAATCCACCAAAATCATATACAAATTCTTAATAAAGAATGGCCACAAGATAAGGGATTTGAATTGAGCAAGAAAACCATTGGCATTTTAGGTTTTGGAAATATTGGTCAAGCACTTAGTAAGATGCTTATGGGTTTTAATTGTAAGATTAATTTCTTTGATATAAGGGCATTTAGCCAATCTGAATTAGAGGATATATGTAAGAATCAATCCATTCACAAGGATGCAATTATGCAAATGGATTTGGATGATGTGTTATCTGAATCAGATATTATTAGCATTCATTTGCCATTAAACTCTGAGACTGAAAATATTATAGATTCCACTGCGCTGCAAAGATTAAAACCTCATACAGTTATTGTGAATACCGCAAGAGGTGGGATAGTTAATGAGAATGATTTAATAGATTTTCTTAGCAAAAATCAAGATTCATTTGCAGCTTTTGATGTCTTTAAAGAAGAGCCTGTGAAAGAGCATAATCTTTTTCACTTAACTAATTTTTTTGGCACTTCGCATCGTTCAAGTCTTACTTATGAGGGCATAAATTCAATGGGATTAGCTGCCATCAAAGGTTTAGATGATAATATTGAAATTAAATAGAGAAAAAATATGAATAATTTATCAATTGGAACTTGGCTAAGCCTTCCAAATGAATCTATTGCTGAGATATTTGCAAAAGCCGGATACGAATGGATCGTTATTGATTTGGAGCACAGCAATATCACAATAGATCAAGCTGCAAATCTAATCCGTACTATAGATTTATCAGGATCTAAGCCATATGTAAGGTTATCAGCTCATGACCCAGCTCAGATCAAGCGAGTTTTAGATTCTGGGGCAAGAGGAATCATTGCACCCATGATTGAAAATGATAATCAGATGCAGGATATTATTAATGCATGCCATTATCCACCAGTTGGTAGCCGAGGTATGGGTTTGGCTAGAGCGCAGGGCTATGGTGAGGCTGAAGCTAAAACTACTTATATAAATAATGGGTGCAAAGACATTGAAATATTTGCACAAATTGAATCACTTGAAGCTGTCAAAAATATAGAGAGTATTTTTGCTCAATCAATTGATGGTTATTTTATTGGTCCTTATGATCTATCTGCTTCTATTGGTAATCCAGGTATATTTGATACTGATGAATTTAGACAGACAGAATCTTTAATTCTTCAAGCTGCAAAAAAAGCTAATATAAAATCTGGATTTCACTTAGTGGAACCTATCAAGGAAGATTTAATAAAGTTAGCCGATTCTGGCTATGACATGATTGCCTTTAGTGTTGATATACGAATGCTTGATAGTTCAGCACGAATACCTTTCAAGTAAAATGGCTAAAACTCTAGGCGTTATTCCTGCGCGCATGTCATCTTCACGATTTCCAGGAAAACCTCTAAAAAATATATTAGGCATACCCATGATTGCGCATTGCTATGAAAGAGCCATCATTTCTGAGTCATGCGACCATCTAGTAGTAGCTACTCCAGATATTGAAATTATGACTTGGGCGAACACCCATCAAATCCCAGCAGTATTAACATCTAATAAACATGAGAGAGCTACCGAAAGAGCAGCAGAAGTATTAAAAATTTTGGAGTCTGAAGGTAGTTTTTTTGATCATATTTTGCTTCTTCAAGGAGATGAACCGCAAATAAATCCTATCGATATTCAAAAATTGAATAATGCTTTTGAGGATTTCCATGCTGATGTTGTTAACTTGATATTCCCTATACAGAATAATGACATGTCAGATTTAAATGTTGTTAAAGCTATCATCTCTCAATCGAATAAAATTATATTTTTTACAAGGGCTCATGCGCCGTATCAAAACAAAAAAGGTATTCGTCAATTAGGAATGATTGGTTTTACTAATAAAGCTTTAAAAGCATACATAAATTTAGAAATGACAAAATTAGAAGTTCTTGAATCCATCGATATGATGAGATTCCTTGAAAATGATATTGATATTCAGGGAGTTTATTCCTCATCCCCAATTCTTGGGGTGGACAGGCCTTCAGATATACAAAAGGTAGAGAGAATGATGTCTAATGATAATTTTATAAATCAATATAAAAAAAAATATCTTTAAATATAATGCAAAAAAGAGTCTTAATTATAAGCGATGGGATTCCAGGGCATGTCAATCAATCAAGAGGTATAGTCACTCTGCTTAAAAAAAAATATAAGATTTTTACAAGTGAGGTTGAGTTAGAATCCAAAATTTATTTTTTAAGATCACTTATTCAAATCATTGCAAGAACCCTTTGCAAGAACTTGAATACGTATTCAGCAGGAATCATTATAAATTTATATAAAAAGATTCAACTTGAAGATTATGATCTTATAGTAGCTGCTGGTGGAAAGACTGCACCAATTGTTGCTGCTATAAAGCACAATTCTAATATACCAGCAGTTCAACTTGGTTCCCCGCGAGGATCAATTCATGCTTCTTTATTCAATGCATTGGTTACAGTAGAAAAATATTTTAATCACCATGCAAATGTTGTAACAGACATTACCCCAAATTTGTATTCACCAGAAATTTGTAGTTTAGCCGCAAAGAACAAGAACTTGTCAGATCATATTTTATTCTTAATTGGTGGCCAAGGAATAGGATATTCCTATAGTGCCTGGGAGTGGGAATCCCTGATATTGAATATTTTAAGTATAAATGAAAAAACTAGAACCCCAATTTCAATTGTAACTTCGAGGCGAACAGATCCATTGGTAGAAAAAAAATTAGAAACTCAATTATCAGAAATTAATACTCGCTATTCAGCATGGTTCCATAAGGGAGATAAAAATTTTAATCTAGATGCTCTTTTTGGATCTGCAAAAAAAATTTTTGTTACTGAGGACAGCGCCATGATGATTTCCGAATCAATTAGTAGCGGAAAGCCAGTTTCTACTCTATACCCTTCAAAAATTAAGTCCCCAGCTAGATATAGAAAACATATTCAAAAATATGAAGATTTGAAATACATCATTAGACAATCAATTGAATCTTTTTCAGTTGATTTTGATAGCGATGCACAAAATCGGATCGAGGCTCACCATCGAGACCTTTTAAAAATTATTTTAGCAAAGATTAACTGGTGAGAGGGGTCATCTGGTTTAGATCTGATCTAAGGATAGATGATAATCCCGCATTAATGAGTGCCATAAATAAATGTGAGGAGGTTATAGCAATCTATATTTTTTCTGAGTTGCAATGGAAACTGCACAATGAATCAAATATTAAACTTGAATTTTTAATTAATAACTTAAGTTTGCTAAAAAAATCACTTGAAGAATTAAACATTCCACTTGTTGTAATTAACACTGAATCATATGTAACTTTGCCAAAAGATTTATGCTTCTTTTCCGGCAAGCAAAAAATAGATCATGTATTTTGGAATAATGAGTTTGGTTATAATGAGTCCAAGAGAGATCTAGTTGCTATAGAAGCTCTGAAGAAAATCAATATTCAGACCTCAAATTTTTTTGATCAAGTTGTTTACGAGCCAGGTTTTCTAAAGACGGGTCAAGGCAATCCTTTCTCAATTTTTACCCCATTTAAAAGAAGGTGGGTTGAAAACTTTAATATAAATTTTCTAGATATTTCACATCCAACTGCTGTTAAAAAACCCTTATCAATTAAAAGTAATTTATCAGACTTAAAATTTTTTAAAACTCATGCAGTAAATATTGATCTTTGGCCTGCTGGAGAAAAGGTTGCCAAAGAAAGACTGAAAAATTTTCTTCAATCAAAAGTGAAACTATATAGTGACTCAAGAAATTCCCCAATCATTGATGGAACAAGCAGGATTTCACCTTATCTTGCCCTTGGGATTCTTTCCCCTAAAAGATGTATTTTGGAAGGGTTAAAACTAAATAATTTTGAATTTGCATCAGGCAATAAAGGAATTTGTATGTGGATTGATGAAATCATTTGGAGAGAATTTTATAGAAATATCATGCATTCCTTTCCAAAGGTGAGCAAGAATCAACCTTTTAAGGACTATACAAACTCTATTAAATGGCGATATTCAGAGGATGAGCTCAAAGCTTTTTATGCTGGTAAAACAGGCTTTCCTATTGTTGATGCTGGCATCAGGCAGATGCTTACTGAAGGATGGATGCACAATCGATTAAGGATGGTGGTTGCAATGTTTTTTACAAAAAATATGCTCCATGATTGGAGGCTAGGAGAAAAGTTTTTTATGCAAAACTTGATAGATGGAGATTTCTCTTCAAATAATGGAGGCTGGCAGTGGAGCTCCTCAACTGGAACAGATTCAGCGCCTTACTTTAGGGTATTTAATCCTATTACTCAGTCAAAAAACTTTGATCCTACTGGAGAATTTATCAAAAAATTTATTCCTGAGCTAAATGATATTCCTATGACACAAATTCATCAGCCAAAAGACGATGTTTTTTCATCAACTGACTATCCTGCGCCTATACTTGATTTGAAAGAATCTCGTGTAAGAGCCATTCAGGCATTCAAAGATGCCCGAGAGATCAGCAGTCTTTAAATTAGAATAATCAATGCTGGTTATAATTAAAAAACATCCGTTATAATTAAAATCAATTTTTAGCGAGGAATAAATATGGCTGATCATCTTAAATTTTATATAAATGGAGAATGGGTTAATCCATTAGGTTCAGAGACGATAGAAGTCATTAATCCATCTGATGAATCTGTCATTGGTTCAATATCCGCAGGAACTAAAGAAGATGTAGATTTGGCTGTTGCAGCAGCTAAAGAGGCGTTTAAAACTTTTGGCTTTTCTTCTAAAGAAGAGAGAATTGAGCTGCTAGAAAATATTATTTCTGAATATGAAAAACGCTCAGAAGAATTAGCAAAAACAATTTCAGAAGAAATGGGCGCACCATTATGGTTATCTAACGTGGCTCAAGTTACTTCGGGCTTATCTCATTTTAAAGATACTTTGGAGGTATTAAAAACTTTTGAATTTGAAGGAACTGAAAATAACTACTTAGTCAGGAAAGAGCCAATAGGGGTAATTGGAATGATTACGCCTTGGAATTGGCCAATGAATCAGATGTGCACAAAGGTAGCTTCTGCAATTGCATCTGGATGCACTATGGTCTTAAAGCCAAGTGAGATCACTCCATTTTGTGGAATTATATTTACTGAAATATTGGACGCTGCCAAAGTTCCAGCTGGAGTTTTTAATCTCATTAATGGTATGGGCCCTATAGTTGGAGCTGCTCTTTCTGAGCATCAAGACATAGACATGATGCACTTCACAGGCTCTACAAGAGCTGGGGTTGCGGTAGCTATTGCTTCAGCTCCTACTGTGAAAAGGGTTGCTCAGGAATTAGGTGGTAAATCAGCAAATATTATCCTGGATGATGCTGATATTGAAAAAGCTGCAGCCGCAGGAGCAAATCATTGCTTTATGAATACAGGACAATCATGCAATGCGCCAACAAGAATGTTGGTCTCATCAGAAAATTATGACAAGGCAGTAGAGGCTGCTGTGGAGGTCGCAAATTCAACAATAGTTGGCGCCCCTGAGGATGAGGGCGTTAAAATCGGACCAATCTCTAATAAAGTTCAGTATGAAAAAGTTCAACGATTAATCCAAATTGGAATTGATGAGGGTGCAAGATTAGTTGCTGGGGGACTGGGTAGACCAGATGGTTTGTCAGAGGGATACTTTGTAAAACCGACAGTTTTTGCTGATGTCACCAATGAAATGGCCATTGCAAGAGAAGAAATTTTTGGTCCTGTTCTAAGCATACTGAAGTACGAGTCTGAAGATGAGGCTATAGAAATTGCCAATGATACTGAGTACGGATTAGCAGGCTATGTTCAATCTGGCGATGAAGATCATGCAAAGCAAGTTGCAAGAAGGATAAGAGCAGGTCAAATCAGCATTAATGGAGGCTCAAGAGGCCCAGCAGCACCTTTTGGCGGTTTTAAAACTTCTGGTAATGGAAGAGAGCATGGTTTAAGCGGACTAATTGAATGTTTAGAGACCAAAGCAATTATTGGCAGCTAAAAGCTATTCAAATAAATCAGGCTCTTTTTGGGTGATCATGTCATACAAAGGCTGAAAACTTGCCCATGCTGCTAGTTCATTTGCTATAAACTCTCTTGTTTTAATTGCAGTATCATGGGGGATTAAAGTAGGCTTCCCCGCTGCTTCTGCCATCAGTTGAGATTGACAACAGCGCTCAAGAGAAAAGAAATACCACAAAGCTATGTCAATTGAAGAGCCTGTTGATAATATTCCATGGTTTTGCATCAATAGCACTTGCTTATCGCCAAGAGCATTAGCTATTCTTTCACCTTCATTAGTATCTTCTGAAACACCAGAAAAATCATCATAAATTGCCTGTCTTTCGTAGAAAGCGCATGAGTCTTGAGAAATTGGATCAAGAAATTTACCAAGAGTTGAAAAAGTTTTGCCATACATAGAGTGAGAATGAGCCGCTGCATTAACATCAGGTCTTGCCATATGAAGACGGGAGTGAATTGTAAATGCTGCTATGTTTACAGATCGATCACCTTGTACAACTTCACCTTCATGGTTTACTAGTAACAAATCAGACACTTTAATCTGCCCGAAGTGAACACCTATTGGATTGACCCAAAAATGGTCAGAAAACTCTGGATCTCTAATAGTAATATGTCCAGCAACCCCTTCATCATATCCAAAATAAGAAAATAACCTAAAACCTGCTGTTAGCTTCTCAAGCTCATGTCGTCTCTTTTCTTCAATAGAAGAGCATTCAACGGTCTCATTAATACCTTTGGGTTTTTGAGGAAGTTTACCTTTGTTAATATCAATGCTAATTGGTACAACTTTTGCCATAATGGATACCTTAACTTAAAGTGTAAAATAGTTTACCCAATTATGGAGCTAATATGAAATATAGGATAGAAAAAGACACAATGGGTGAGGTTATGGTGCCTCATGATGCGCTTTGGGGGGCTCAAACTCAGCGTGCTCTTGAAAACTTTAGAATTAGCGGTATTAAATTTACCTTCCCTTTTGGAAGAAGCTTTATAGAAGCCTTGGGAATAATCAAGTATGCTGCCGCTACCTCAAATCAAAGACTTAAATTGCTTGATGCTAGAAAAGCAAAGGCAATTAAGTTAGCCTCGAAGGAAGTTCTTGCAGGTAATCATGATAATCAATTTCCCCTAGATATTTTTCAAACTGGGTCTGGTACAAGCACTAATATGAATGCGAATGAGGTGATTGCAAACTTAGCCACAAAAAAAGCCCGGATTAAAATTAATGCAAATGATCATGTAAATATGAGCCAAAGTAGCAATGATGTTATTCCCACGGCAATTTGTATTTCTGCATTATTAGATACCCACAGACTTTTGCTTCCATCATTGAGAAATCTTGTTAAAGTTATTGATAAGAAAGCATTGTCTCTAAAGGGTCAAGTCAAAACTGGAAGAACTCATTTAATGGATGCCATGCCGATAGATTTTTCTCAAGAATTATCAGGTTGGAGTGCCCAATTAAGAGCTGTTGAGCAGTCTATTATTTCAGCTTCAAAAGAAATTTCGTATTTGCCTCAGGGAGGAACTGCTATTGGAACAGGCGTTAATACGCATAAGAACTTTGGAAAAACATTTGCTTCTGAGGTTTCAAAGTTAACCAAACTCAATGTAAAGACATCTACAAATTATTTTAAATCTTTAAGCGCCCAAGACTCTGCTGCCCAATTATCATCTAGTATTAAAAATCTTAGCCTAGTTTTAACTAAGATATCTAATGATTTGCGATGGATGAACAGCGGGCCGTTAACTGGACTTGGAGAAATTGAACTTGAGGCCCTTCAACCAGGAAGCAGCATAATGCCTGGTAAGGTTAATCCAGTAATACCAGAAGCGGTAGCTATGGCTTGCGCTGATGTAATTGGGAATGATGTAACAGTATCCATAGCAAGTCAGTCAGGAAATTTTCAGTTAAATGTGATGCTTCCCGTAATTGCATATAACCTACTAAAAAGCATTACTCTTATGTCTAATTCAATGCCACTTTTAGCTAACAAAGCTATCAAAACTTTTAAAGTAAATAAAAAGAATATTGCTGAATCACTCGGCATGAATCCAATACTGGTAACGGCTTTGAATAGAGAAATTGGTTATGAAAAAGCAGCTCATGTTGCTAAAAAAGCTTATAAAGAAAAAAGATCAATTGTTGATGTAGCTCATGAAGAAACCGGATTGCCACTAAAGAGGTTAAAGATATTGTTGAACCCTGAAAAATTGATAAAGGGCGGTTTGTGAAGGATCTTTTAAACCAATCTTGTAGTGCATGTGAAATAGGCGCTCCATTAGTTCCTGAGGATAAGCAGACCGATCTTTTAAAAGAACTTGATGGCTGGATTATTGATCATTCAGATATTTCAAAACTAATAAAAGAATTTAAATTAAAAAATTATGAGCAATCCATTGCGTTTACTAATTTAATTGCTGATTTAGCAGAATCACAAGATCATCATCCAAAAATTACTCTTGAATGGGGAAGAGTTACCTTAGAGTGGTGGTCACATAAGATCAGGGGCTTGCATATGAACGATTTCATTTGTGCTGCTAAATCTGATGAAATTTTTAATGCATTGTAGTGCTATTGAGATAAAGTTAAATTAATGGCTTCCTAGAACTAATCTTTTTTTTAATAAAGGCTTGCGCTATAATCCGTTATGGAAAAGATCAAACATAAAGCCTTAACCTTTGATGACGTACTGCTTTTGCCCAGATTTACGGATTTCCTTCCTGCTGAAGCCAAATTAGAAACAAAGGTTTCAAGAAATATCTCCTTAAAAATCCCTCTAGTATCTGCTGCAATGGATACAGTGACCGAAGCTGCCATGGCAATTGCGCTTGCTGAAAATGGTGGAATAGGAATTCTTCATAAAAATAACTCAATTGAAGAGCAGTCTGCAGAAGTTAGAACTGTAAAAAAATATGAAAGTGGCGTTGTCAGAGACCCTTCAACCATTCAATCAACCAAAACAATCAGTGAGCTTATGCAATTAACAAACGAGCTCAGTATTTCTGGTATGCCAGTTGTTGATAATGGAAAATTAATGGGAATTGTTACTAGGAGAGACTTTAGATATGCAGATAATTTGTCTGAATTAGTTTCTTCAATCATGACGCCATATGAGAAATTAATAACAGTAAAAGAAGGCTTTGATCAAGAAGAAGTAAAAAAATTAATGTACAAAAATAGAATTGAAAAAATCCTAGTGATAGACGAGGAAAACTCTTTAACTGGATTAGTTACCATGAAAGATATTGATAAATCTGCTGAGCATCCTCTTGCAACCAAAGACTCTAGAGGCCAGTTACAGGTTGGTGCTGCTCTTGGGACTGGAGGAGATACTTTAGATAGGGCGAGTGCTTTGTCTGAAGCTGGCGTTGATTTATTTGTAATAGATAGTGCTCATGGTCATTCTCAGAATGTAATTGATACTATTAAGCTCATTAAAAAGGAATTTTCAGATATAGATGTCATGGGTGGCAATGTTGCAACTCCAGAGGGGGCTCAAGCCTTGATAGATGCTGGTGTTGATTCAGTAAAGATTGGAATGGGTCCAGGGTCAATATGTACAACTAGGATTATTGCCGGAATTGGAGTGCCTCAGATCACCGCCATTCTTTCAATAAAAGAAAAGCTTGCAACTAATAGCGTTCCACTTATTGCTGATGGAGGCATCAGATTTTCAGGTGATATTTCTAAAGCGCTTGCGGCTGGTGCAGATTCAGTGATGTTAGGCGGTATTTTTGCTGGAACAGAGGAGGCCCCTGGAGAATTAGAACTTTACCAAGGCCGAAGTTTTAAAACTTATAGAGGAATGGGTTCTATCGGAGCAATGGCTGAAAGAAATGATACAAATAGATATTCTCAAGACGGCATAAGTAATGAAAAGATGGTTCCCGAGGGAGTTGAGGGAAGAGTGCCTTTCAAAGGCTGGGTTGTAAATGTAATTGATCAATTAATAGGAGGTATACGACAAAGCATGGGATATGTCGGATGTAAATCAATTGAGGATATGCATCAAAAGACTCAATTTGTTGAAATTACAAATGCTGGAATTACCGAAAGTCACGTTCACGATGTGATGATCACAAAAGAAGCTCCAAATTATCAAAGAAGCTAACTTACTTTATTAAAGTAATATAAATTTAGATAAAAATACCAAAGTTAGAAACCAAGCTCCTGCAGATATTTGCGCAATTCTTCCAGATGCAATTTTCAGCACAATATAAGATATGAAGCCTAGAGCAATTCCGTTTGCAATAGAAAAAGTTAATGGAATCATCACAATTATTATCAATGCTGGAAGAAGTTCAGATGCATCTGACCAGTTAAGCCTTTCCATTCCACTTAACATTAATATCGCTACATATATAAGTGCTCCGGAAGTGGCATGTGCAGGTATTATGCTTGCTAAAGGTGAAAAGAAAATTGCAATTAAAAATAAAAAACCTACGGTCACCGCAGTTAATCCTGTCCTACCACCAGTTTCAACACCAGCAGAGCTTTCAACGTAGCTTGTAACAGGTGCGCATCCTAAAAAAGCTCCAAAAGCACTAGAAGAACTATCAGCTTTGAGGGCTTTATCAAGATTATTAACATCTCCAGATTCATCTACTAACTTTGCTTGGTTAGCAACTCCGAGAAGTG
>CEUA01068416.1_pt1 | contig 16140 bp, 12 predicted proteins | sample 361541 | NCBI WGS metagenome assembly CEUA01 (sample SAMEA2623079, study PRJEB7988) | marine metagenome | isolation source: saline water (ENVO:00002010), including
TACTTTGACAATGGCGCTTCTACCCAAAAGACTATTTCAGTAATTGACAGCTTAAAAAATTACTATGAAAATGAAAATTCTAATGTACATAGAGGAGTTCATTTTCTAAGTGGCTTAGCAACGGATAAGTTTGAAAAAACTAGAGATACAGTAAAACAGTTTATTGGAGCAAAATACTCTCATGAAATTATATTCACAAAAGGAACAACTGATTCCATAAATTTGGTAGCAAATTGCTTTCGTTCTATTTTAGAAAAAAAAGATGAGGTCATTATTTCTGAGTTAGAACATCATTCCAACATTGTTCCATGGCAGTTGTGTTGTGAGCAAAGCGGGGCTAAATTACGAGTAATTCCCTTAAAAAATAATGGGGAATTAAACTTTGCTGAATTTGAGAAATTACTAAATAAAAACACAAAAATTGTTGCTGTATCTCATGTTTCTAACGCTTTAGGAACAATAAATCCTGTTGAAAAATTTATAGAAAAATCTCATGAGTTCGGAGCAAAAGTACTGATTGATGGGGCTCAAGCTGCCTCTCACATTTCATTAAATATGCAAAAATTAAATGCTGATTTCTATTGTTTTTCTGCGCACAAGATGTTTGGGCCAACTGGTGTTGGAGTGTTATATGGCAAAGAAAAAATTTTAAATGAACTTCCTCCATATCAAGGGGGGGGAGAAATGATAAAAGAAGTTAGTTTTAAAAAAACTACATACGCTCCTTTACCTCATAAATTTGAGGCGGGAACACCAAACATTGCAGGCGTAATTGCTTTTAAATCAGCGCTAGATTTTATCTCTGGTTTGGGCATTGATAACATAGCAAAACATGAAAATGAATTGTTAAAATATGCAACTACTGAAATACTAAAAATAGAAGGTGTTAAAATTTTTGGAACCTCAAAGCGTAAATCAGCTATTATTTCTTTTAACATTAATGATATCCATCCTTACGATATTGGTGTTCTACTTGATAAAATGGGGGTTGCGATTAGAACTGGTCACCATTGCAATCAACCAATAATGGAGTGGTTTAATATTCCTGGAACAGCTAGAATTTCACTGGCGATTTACAATACAAAAGAAGAAATAGATATTTGTATAGCTGCTATTAAAAAAGCAAAAAAAATGCTCTCTTAATCATGCAATCAATTAAAGAAATACAAAAAGAAATTATAGGGGATTTCAATATGTTTGACGAATGGATGCAGAAATATGAATATCTAATTGATTTAGGAAAAGATCTGCCTCCAATTAATCAAAAGCATAAAACAGATGACAATCTAATAGTGGGCTGTCAAAGTAGAGTGTGGTTACATGCAGAAAAAAAAAGAGGGAAAATTATCTTTTCTGCAGATAGTGACGCAATTATGACTAGAGGAATTATTGCTCTTTTAATAAGAGTTTTTTCAGGGCAAAGTGGAAATGAAATCGCTAGTGCAAATTTGGATTTTATACATACAATTGGATTGAAAGAACAGCTTTCCGTAACTAGAGCAAATGGATTGTTATCTATGATAAAACAAATAAAATTATATGCTTTAGCGCTAAACAAATAGCCTTATGAAAACAGAAAAAAAATTAGAAGAAATTGGGGAGCAGGCAATAAAAGCTGTTTGCGAAATTTACGATCCGGAAATCCCTGTAAACATATACGCATTAGGATTAATTTATGACATTCAAGTAAGTGAAGAATGTGATGTGAAAATTATAATGACTTTAACATCTCCAAATTGTCCTGTTGCGGAAACACTACCAGTAGAAGTAGAGGAAAAGGTGAAAGAAATTGATAATGTTAAGAATGTCTCTGTTGAAATTGTTTTTGAGCCAGCATGGAATAAGGATATGATAAGTGATGAAGCAAAATTAGAATTAGGAATGCTTTAAATGGAAGGAGAAATTATAAATAGAGTTGCAAAATCTGGATTAATAACGATTGATTTGGTAGACTATGCTCCTAAAGCCCAAATTTTAGAACTTGACTTAAAACAATTTTTGTTTGAAGGTGTCATTCTTAAAGAAAAAAATTTTAGGAGATCTCTAAAGGAATTTAATTTTACGCAATACACAAATAAGTGTGTTGCAGTTTTTTGCAGTAGCGACTGTGTAATTCCAATGTGGGCCTTTATGCTTGTAACAATTCATCTAAATAGTGTTGCGAATGAAATTCATTGTGGCAATAAAGAACTCGTCTTCGAACATCTCTTTTTAGATAATATCTCAAATATAAACACTATAAAATTTAAAAATAAAAATGTAATCGTAAAGGGCTGTGGTCAAACAAACCTAAGCGGAGCTCTTTATATGGCAATTACAAAAAAACTTCAAAACACTGTAAATAATTTAATGTTTGGAGAGGCCTGTTCGGCTGTTCCAATTTATAAAAACAAAAAATGAATCCAAAAATTTTAGAAATTAATAATAATCTCCAGCCTTATAAAGAAGATATTGTAAATCATCTTTTATATAAAAAATTAAAAAGTGTACCCGATATTGCCATCTTAATGGAACACCATGTTTATGCTGTTTGGGATTTTATGTCATTATTAAAAGCGCTGCAATCTATCCTTACTTGCACTTCTTCTCCTTGGAAACCTGTAGGTGATAAAAAAATTAGACACTTAATAAATAGTATCGTTTTAGAAGAAGAAAGCGATATAGATCAAGAAGGAAATCCGGCATCGCACTACGAAATGTATTTAGATGCAATGAAAGAATGTGGCGCGAACACTCTTCCTGTTGAAGAATTTGTTTCAAAAGTTGTTGATCATAATCTACCTCTAGTAAACAAAGGGGTAGATGACTTTTTAAAAACCACATTTAATATTATCAAAAGCGGAGATGCGCATAAAATTGCAGCGGCCTTTACTTTTGGCAGGGAAGATTTAATACCTGATATGTTTACTGCTATTGTAAAAGAATATAATAAAACAAATAATTTAGATAAATTTATATATTATCTTGAAAGACATATAGAGCTAGATGGTGGTGAGCATGGGCCTCTTGCATTAAAATTAATTTCTGATTTATGTGGAGATGACAATCAAAAATGGAAAGAGGTTGAGAAGGTTGCTGTTGACTGTTTAACTGCCAGAAAAGACTTGTGGGATGTGATTTGCTATAAGTTGGGATAAAAAAAGGCTCACTTAAATGTCATTAAAACTCTATTTGACTTATAGCTCTCCATCAAATGTTTTAGCTGAATTTTTTAAAATTTGATTAAGCGTATTTAATTCGTTGGCAGTAAAATCTCTATATTCCCCTAACTTTACATCTATTTTTATATGCATAATCCGTATTCTTTTTAAATCTTTTACATTATAATCAAAATACTCACACATCCTCCTGATTTGTCTGTTTAAACCTTGTGTTAAAATAATTTTGAATTTCTTTTTGTTAGTCTGTTTTACAAAACACTTTCTAGTAGTAGTGTTTAGAATAGGAACTCCGCTTGACATTCCCCGAATAAATTCTTTAGTTATTGGCTTGTCTACAGCAACCTCGTATTCTTTTTCGTGCTTGTTGCGAGCTCGCAGAATTTTATTTACAATATCTCCGTCATTAGTTAAAAATATAAGTCCTTCTGAAGCCTTGTCCAGCCTTCCTATTGGGAATATACGTTGAGGATAGTTTATATAATCAATAATATTGTTTTTTTCTCTTTTACTATCTGTAGTACATACAACTCCGGGGGGCTTGTTAAAGGCAATATAAATCATTTTTTTTACCTTTGGTCTATAAACAACCTTTCCATTTATAGTTACCTCGTCTTCATTTGTAATTTTAGTGCCCATTAATGGTGTTTCTCCATTAATTCGTACCCTGCCTTGATCAATAAGCTTGTCTGCTTCTCTTCTAGAACAGTAGCCTATTTCAGATAAAAATTTATTTATTCGCGTGAGGGGGGGGTGACTCATAATTAGAACAAAAATACACTAAAATATTGTTAACATCTATCTTTAAAAATTGATATAATTAAATATCTCGTTCGTATATCATTTGATTACATTTGTAAAAACTAAAAACCAATTAACATGTCGAAAAAATTTTTACCAATCCTTATGCTTGTATTTTTTTCTTTTTCAGCAAATGCTGATGAGGGAATGTGGTTGCCTCAACTACTAAAAGTAATGAATGAAACAGATATGCAAGCAAGAGGGCTTGAACTTACCGCAGAAGACCTATATAGTGTGAACAATTCTTCTCTTAAAGATGCAATTGTATCGTTAGGAGGGGGGGGGTGTACGGCGGAAATGATCTCTTCAGAGGGCTTGATGCTTACAAACCATCATTGTGCTCTTGGCTCTATTCAAGAGCACTCAAGTCTAGCAAATAACTATTTGAAAGATGGTTTTTGGGCTATGAGTCGGGATGAGGAATTAAAAAATGAAGGATTAACAGCCTCGTTTTTAATAAGTATTGAAGATGTTACTGAAAAGATCTTAAGTGATTTAAATCAGGATATGACAGAAAAAGAAAGAAGGGTGAAAATCAATGAATTATCGAAAAAAATTGTTGAGGATAAAATTGTAGATTCACATTACAACGCAAGAGTAAAATCATTTTTTGGAGGCAATAATTTTTATCTCTTAACTTATGAAACATATAAAGATGTTCGTTTAGTAGGGGCTCCCCCCTCTTCAATTGGTAAGTTTGGGGGCGATACCGATAATTGGATGTGGCCTAGGCATACAGGAGACTTTGCTCTTTATCGAGTATATTGCGCTCCTGATGGGTCTCCAGCAGAATATTCTTTTGCTAACATTCCGTATACTCCAAAACATCATTTGCCTATACAATTAGATGGGGTGGAAAATGGGGATTACACCATGGTTTTTGGATACCCAGGATCTACCAATAGATATTTAACTTCTTTTGGGGTTCAACAAGCTTTAGACATCACTAACCCGACAATTATTGATATTCGTGATGAAAAGCTAGCCATCATGAAGGCGGGAATGGATGCGTCAAAAAGAGCTAAAATTCAATATGCCTCAAAACATGCAAGCACATCCAATTACTGGAAATATTATATTGGGCAATCTAAAGGGTTGCGATCAATGAATGTTATTGCTAACAAAGAGTCTCTTGAAAAAGATTTTCAAGCCTGGGTAGACCAAGATTCTGAAAGGGTTGAGAAATATGGTGATGCTTTAGGATTAATTAAGCGTGCCTATCAATCTAATAAAAGTATTGAGGTGTGCCGAACATATCTAAACGAAGCTGTTTTTATGGGAGCAGAAATTATGTACTGGTCATACCTAATGCATAAAAAAATATCAGCTTTACCAAAAGAAGAAAAAGAAAGGAATAGTGCGCTAAGAAAAATTAAAAAAGAAGCGCGGGAATTTTATAAAGATTATGATTCTTCTATTGATCAAGAGTTATTTGCTTCTATGCTAGAAATGTATTATTACAATGTAAACAAAAATCAGCACGCGCCAATATTTACCCGAATTGAGAATCAATTATTTGGGTTTAAGCGTCTGGATTTTAATTGGTATGCTAAAAACACATTCAGAAGATCTGTTTTTTCCTCAAAAGAAAAGTTTTTTGCTTTTTTAGAAAGACCTTTGCCTGCAACAATAACAAGAGACCCTGCATACAAAACAATGAGCTCGATTTATACGAAATATCTTGATCAAATATCTGCTAAAAGAGCTGGAGTTAGAGAAGATCTTGCTAAAGGAAATCGACTTTTTATTGCTGGATTAAGGGAAATGAATCCGGAAAAAAATTACTACCCGGATGCTAATTCAACGATGAGAGCCACCTATGGAAATGTAGGTGATTATAAGCCTGGAGAAGCAATGCATTATGAATACTATACTACTATTGATGGTGTTATGGAAAAAGAAGATATTAGTAATGAAGAATTCCATATACCGCAAAAACTAAAAGACCTCTACCAAATAGGGGAATATGGAAAATATGGTGATAAAGATGGGAATTTAAGGGTTAACTTTATTTCAAATAATGACATTACCGGGGGAAATTCTGGTTCACCAGTAATAAACGCGTGGGGAGAGCTTGTTGGAACAGCTTTTGATGGAAACTGGGAGGCAATGAGTGGAGATATTGCTTTTGAAAAAGAGATTCAAAGAACTATATCTGTAGATATTAGGTATACTATGTTTATTATTGATAAGCTTGCGGGGGCAACTCACTTAATTGATGAAATGACAATCGCACCAAAACACGCCGAAAAAATGACTGCCAAAGAATTAGCAGATGCAGAAATGGAAGCTGCAATTCAAGATCCTAATACAATTGTAAAAGAATTAGATATGAAAAGTTATTTAGGGTCTATGCTGCCGGTTTTTGATATGCATTCATTTGGGTCTGCTTTTGACTTAGCTGTAGAGCAATATGGATCATCCAAAGAAGAAAGGTTTTGGTGGAAAGGAAAAGTTTATACTACTGAAAAAAGATAGATAGATAGACTGGCTTATTTTGCAAAAATCATACTTTTGATTAATAAGCCCTTTGATTTTTCCCCTCAATAAAATTCATGTACGATTTATTTAACACTTTAAAACCCCCTGGAGTTGGATAATTTCCTGTAAAATACCAATCTCCCGTGTGTTCTGGACACGCTGCGTGTAAATCAGAAATTGATTGATAAATAATTTCTATCTTAGCGCTTGTGCCTTCTGGGGTTAATAACTCTGATATTTTAGCGGAAATCTCTTCTGCCGTAAAAGGTCTGTAAATATCTTGCACATAATTAATCATTTTTTCCTTTGGCAAACTCTCTTGAGATTTGCATTTTTTATAAATTTCTACTAGTCTCTTTTCTTGATTGCTTTCTTTAAGCAAAGAAACGGCTGCCTGAAATGCAATAAAATCACCCATTTTAGCCATATCAATTCCATAGCAATCTGGATATCTAATTTGTGGGGCAGATGAAACAACAATAATTTTTTTAGGATTTAGACGGTCTAATATTCTAATTATCGATTGTTTAAGGGTTGTTCCCCTTACAATACTGTCGTCAATCATAACCAAGTTGTCGGTATCCTTTACCTGTCCATAAGTAACATCATACACGTGCGCGACCAAATCATCTCTACCGGAATCAGAGGTGATAAAAGTTCTAAGTTTTGCGTCTTTAATAGCAATCTTCTCTGCTCTTGGTGATATCTTCATTATTTTTGCAATCTCAGTATGGGAGGGGTGATCTCCTAATTCTTGTATTTTTTTTGTTTTTACTTCATTTAAATATTGATTACACCCCTTTAAAAGGCCAAAATAAGAAACTTCAGCGGTGTTGGGAATATAAGAAAAAACTGTGTTTTTCACATCATTCGCAATTGCCTGTAAAACTTTTGGAAATATCCTTTTTCCTAAATTTAATCTTTCATTATAAATGTCTTTATCATTTCCTCTACTAAAATAGATTCTCTCAAAGGAACAGGCCCTTCGTTCTAATGGCTCTCGTATCTGTTTTTCTTCAACCTTTCCATTTTTCCGAATAATCAACGCGTGACCTCTTTTTATCTCATGAATTTTTTCTACAACAACATTAAATGCCGTTTGTATTACGGGTCTTTCAGATGCCACTACAACAACTTCGTCATCTTTATAATAATATGCGGGGCGTATTGCATTTGGATCTCTAAGAGCGAAAGCGTCTCCATGTCCCAAAAGTCCACATATTACATAGCCTCCATCCCAATATTTTGCAGATTGAACTAGTATTTCTTGTAAATTAAGCTCGTCCTCAATTACTTTTGTGATTTCTTTTTTGCTGAAATTATCTTTATGTTTATAATAAATAGCATCATTTTCTTCATCTAAAAAATGACCTATCTTTTCTAATATTGTTACTGTATCAGACCTTTCTTTAGGGTGTTGGCCAAGATCTACAAGCTGCTCGAACAATTCGTCGACATTTGTCATATTAAAATTCCCTGCTATAGCTAAGTTTCTAGTCTTCCAATTATTTTGACGCAAAAAAGGATGGCACTGCTCTATTGTGTTCCCCCCAAAAGTTCCATATCTTAAGTGTCCCAAAAACAATTCTCCTGTAAAAGGCAAATGATCTTTCATCCACTTTGGGTCTTTTAATTTTTCGGGGTCCTCCTTCTGTAATTCTACAAAACGTCTATTTGCTTGCTTAAAAACATCTTGTAACGGGTTTGTTTTTACAGATCTTTTCCTGCTTATATATCTTTTGCCCGCCACAACATCTAGTTTTACATTTGCAAGCCCCACTCCATCCTGCCCCCTGTTGTGCTGTTTTTCCATCAGTAAATACATCTTGTTTAGCCCATAAAGTGTAGTGCCATATTTTTTGTGATAAAAATCTACTGGCTTTAATAGCCTTAATAATGCTATACCACATTCATGCTTTATCACGTCGCTCATTAGATGTTTTTTGAATGTGTAAAAATAGTTTTTATTCTTTGATAATCTTCATTAATGCATTAATTCCTGGGTTTACATAAGTTTTCCCATCTATATATATTGTTGGGATAATCCTTTTGCCATTATTAACTCTTTCTAAAAAATCAGTCGCCTGAATATTGTTATTAATATTTATTTCTTCAAACAAAACACCTTGAGATTTTAAAAAATTTTTTACCGCTATACAATCCGAACACCAGTCAGCGCTATAAACCTTAATATTCATTGTTGTAAAACTTAAATGTGGTTTGGTTTTGAATTATCGTACATTCTTTGCAATGAGAAAGATATGTAAACTTATATGGAGATTTAACATCAAAACTATTTGGAATTACTTTAAAAACTCTAGAACATTCTAATTTTCCTTCTAAAGAGAATCTTTCAATTCTATAAAGCTCTTTTTCTTGTTGAATCGTAAACCAAGAGCTAGCTCCTACTCCATCAATTAATTGCGCTTCTTTTGTAATATTTTTTGGAATCTCTACCATTTTTCAATGCTGCTAAAGTAAGCCTTCCATTTGTTTTTTTTTACCGTTTTACAATTATTATTTCTCACTATATAATAATGATGATTAGTAATACTCACATTCCTTTTTGGTGAAGGAGAAATACAAAATGGATATCTAAACCTTAATTTTTTAATAACTGAAGGGCCTGAAGATTCTATAACCGCTGAAACAAACCGAGCGCAATTTGTGCCTTTTCTTACAAAAGGGCCGTAAGGTAACATTCCTTTTTCTTGTGTTTTTTTCGCATAACAAAATGCCTTTTTAAAACTTATTTCCATCAATATTGATGCATACATCGTTCCTTCTCCATGAGTTGATTTCATTGCCGATAAATCCAATAAAATATCTTCAACATTTATAATTTTTCGATTTTTAATCTCTGCTTTAGTAATCATTAAATCACCATCTGTTTCTATATCTCTTACTCTACCATAACCTTTTGGGGTATGATATCTGCCAAAGTCAAAATAATGGGCATTTCCTGTTTTTGAATTTATTAACACTATTGCAGAGTGACCAACTCTATATTTTCCGTTTTTTGCGAAAAACTTATCATACCATGATCCTGCTGGATCGCACAACCCTTCAGGCCACGCTAAGGTTATAATAAAATCATTTTTCATAATAATCTAAATTATATCTTTTTTATAGTCTTTCTGTTTGCTTGAGCAAAATCTTCCAGCACTCTAAAAAACTCTATGATTTCGTGTTTTTTATTTTCGCAATTAACAACAACCAATCGTATAAAGGTTTTGTTTTTAAAAACACCAAAACCTACCATTAAAGTGTTGTTTTTATATAGCTTAGCGCATAAATCTTCTGAATCAAAATCTTTGTAACTAAAGCAAATTGAAAGAGATTCTTTAAAACTATATAGCTTATAATCAGGATTGCTCTTAACGTAGCTTCTAGCTATTTCAGCTAATTTAAACTCCCTGTCTATAACACTAGCGATTCCTTGTGTCCCTATGGCTTTCCACATCGTCCACATTTTTAGGGAGTTATTTCTTCTGCCACACTCAAATGAAGTTTGTCCTAAATTAAACTCCTCATTATGCGTCTGATACAAATAATTTGCGTCATTATTAAATGAATTATATAAATGAGCTTTATCCTTTACGGTCAAGATTGATGTGCTTAATGGCGCGCCAAGGGTTTTGTGTGCGTTAAAACAAAAAGAATCGGTTAAGTTTATGCCAGTAACTAGCTGTTTATGTTTTTTAGAAAAAATTACCGCCCCTCCAAATGCGCCATCAAGATGTAACCAGATATTGTGTTTTTTACAAATTGGAGCCAATGCTTCTATGTCATCAAAGGCGCATAAAACTGTCGTGCCTGCTGTTGCATTTAAATAAAATGGAATCAACCCCTCTTCTAAATCAATGTTAACCTGTTTTTCAAACTCTTTAATGTTTATTTTTCCATTTTTATGTGAAGTGATATATCTAATATTTTCCTTGCCAATTCCTGAAAATGATGCGTTTTTAGAAAGAGAATAATGTGCGTTTTCTGATGTGTATGCTACTAGATTCTGTGAAATCCCCAGCTTCTTAATGTTTAAGTCTGCTCTATCCCTTGCCATAATTAAAGACATAAAATTACTCATACTTCCTCCTGTGGGAAAGGTTCCTCCTGGGTTATTATCATAACCTATAAGATTATGCACTTGTGATAATATTTCTTTTTCAACAGCAACTAAAGGTCCTGATATTTTATATGTTGCCATGCTATTGTTAAGCATAACCGCTAACAAATCTCCCAAAACAGCTTTACTGTGGCGTCCCCCAAACAATTGATTAAAAAATAATTTTGATGAAGATTTTGGGCTTTTAATTAGTAGGTCTTTAATAGATTTTTTGAATTTTTCTCCCGCCACTCCTTTTTCTCCTAATCTAATATCCATTTTTTTTTGTACCTCTTGAGGTTTTATATAGTCTGGCATAGGGTTGTTGTTCTCTTCTTCTAAAAGAACCTCTGTCAGCTCATTAAACAGCTCTAAATCTTCTTTAATATTATTGTTCATTTTATTCTAAAACAATTTAAATACAAAAGTAGAAAAATTGTTTGCTTTTTAATTTTTTAATGATTAATAACTTTAATCCCCTTGTAAGATATTGGTTTTCGTAAAGTTTATTGTTTGGTTTATTTTGTACTTTTGCAAAGTATGAAAAAAATAATCTATATTTTAATAGTTTGTTTTGGTTTTGTAATTCAATTAAAATCTCAAATTGTTATTAATGAATATACAGGGGCTAATTATGATGCTCATACAGATAATTATGGGCAATATGAAGACTGGGTGGAGCTATATAATCCAACTGCCGCAGACATTGATATTGCTGGTTGGTATCTAACAGACAAGTCTTCAAACCCTACAAAATGGTTAGTACCTTCTTCTTTTATTGTTCCTGCAAATGGAGTTTCTTTAGTATATTGTTCTGGTAAAGATGAGGTTGCGGGCGGATATGCACATTCTAATTTTAAAATCACACAAACTAAAGGAAATGAGGTGTTGATGATTACTAATCCAAGTAATGTTTTACAAGACTCGATAAGGGTTTTCCCAAATCAAAATTCACACACAAGAGGAAGGGAGGCAAATGGCTCAATAAACTGGGGTGTATTTGCAAATGGAACACCGGGAGCTAATAATACTGGGGCAATGCAAGAGTATGAGGCGACTCCTATTTTTTCTCAATCTGGGGGGTATAATGCTTCAGCTATAAACCTTACTCTAAGCTCTCCTAACGCAGGAGTAACAATATATTATACAACAAACGGCGATGAGCCAAATAACGGATCAACAGTATATAGTAGCCCTATAAATATTGCGCAGACAACAGTAGTAAAGGCAATCGCATATAGTTCAAATGCTAATATCCCTTCTAGCTTTATTGACTATCATACCTTTTTTATTAATGACACGCATACTATTCCTATATTGTCTGTTTCTGGAAATCAAGTAGACAATTTGTTGAATGGAAATCAAATAGAGCCTGATGGTACAATTGAATGGTTTGATAAAAGCGGAATCTTGCTTGACAAAGGAACTGGGGAATTTAATAAGCATGGGAATGATTCTTGGGCGTACGACCAAAGAGGTTTTGATTATGTTATGCGAGATCAATTTGGATATAATTACGCTTTACAAGATCAGGTTTTTGCAACTAAAAGTAGGGATAAATTTCAAAGGGTTATTGTAAAGGCGGCAGCAAATGATAACTATCCTTTTTCTTATGGTGGTTCTGGGGCTCATATTAGAGATGCTTACGTGCATCACCTTTCACAAATTGGTGATTTGCGATTAGACGAAAGATCTACATCTTCTTGTATTGTTTATTTAAATGGGGATTATTGGGGGGTTTATGAAATGAGAGAAAAGGTAGATGACCATGATTTTACAGATTATTATTATGATCAGGATAAAAACAATTTGCAATATTTAAAAACTTGGGGGAATACCTGGACTGAATATGGGGCTCCTAATGCCCAAATAGATTGGGATAATTTTGTGAATTTTGTAACGATGAATCCTATGACTAATCAAGTAAATTATAATCAAGCGAAAAGCGAATATAATATGGGTAGTTTAATTGATTATTTTTTATTAAATGCATATGTAGTGTGTCAAGATTGGTTAAATTGGAATACTGCTTGGTGGAGAGGAATGGATCCTAATGGAGACAAAAAGAAATGGAGGTATACTCTATGGGACATGGATAACACATTTGATCATGGAACAAACTATACGGGTATTCCAAGTTCAGATCCTAATGCAGAGCCATGTGATCCAAGCACTTTGGGTAATACTGGGGGGCAGGGACATGTTCCAATTTGGAATAAAATGCTTACTAATCAAGACTTTCATGATGATTATATTAATCGCTGGCAAGATTTAGCAAATGGACCTCTTTCATGTGACTTTATGATACACATTCTTGATAGCATGGTAGCTGTAATCGAACCAGAAATGCCTAGACAAATAACAACTTGGGGGGGGACATATGGTGATTGGCAAAACAATGTAACTGATTTAAGGAATTTTATCTTAGCTCGCTGTGATAGTATGAACGCAGGATTTGTAGATTGTGACACGGCTATAACAGGAATATTCGATGTGACGGTTGAAATTATTGGCGTTGGAGAAGTTGAAATGAGTAATAATAATATTATTAATAATTTCAACTCGCCATTTAGCGAGCAAAGGTTTGGGGGGATTAGCCTGCCCTTTGAGGTTAGGAGTGGATCATTTGCTTACTGGGAGGTTGTCTCTGCCAACACATATATTTATGATCCCAATGTTGACACTTTAACTCTTGATTTACAAGGAGATGTTACGGTAAAGGCTTATTTTGGAGAAACTCGTGATGTTGTTTTTGATATAGTCCCTTCTGGAACAACAACTTCAATGAATATTAATGGGGGAACAGCAAATACATTTCCACATAGCGAGACCTTTTTAGTTGGGGAAAGTATTAGCGTGAATCCGTTAATAGACCCTTTATATGGTTTTAACTCTTGGGGGTCAGACAGCAATATTTTGTATCCTTCGGCATTAACAGAAATAATTTCTTTTACTGTAGATTATGGAGATACAATAAAACTTTATTTATATCAAAAGCCTACTATTTTGTATAATATTAATCCTGTGGGCACATCAACCTCAATCAATATTAATGGTGTAAATGTTAGTGTTTTTCCATATTCGGAGTCTGTATATATTAATGATTTAAATACTATAAGTCCAAATATTGATCCAAATTATGGTTTTGGTTTTTGGAGTGCAAATAACAATACTCTTTTAAATGGTAGTAGTTCGGCCAATAATTCTTTTTATGGTCTTTATAATGACACAATTACTCTAAATCTATCTTCTGTTTCGGCTTTTATAGCTGGAAACGATACAATATGTAAAAACTCTCAAGATCCAGCAGAGGTAAGCGTTTCTTTTACAGGAACAAGTCCTTTTACTTTTACCTTTTCTATTAACGGAATTATTCAACCTGCTATCACAACAACAATAAATCCTTATACTATTAACTCAAAAGAGGGCGGGAGCTACACTCTTATTTCGTACAATGACGCAAGTGAATTTGGAAGTATTAGTGGTCAATCCATAGTAACTGTATTGCCGCCTCCAATAGCACAATTTAACGCACAGCCTGATAGTATGACTATCTTATTTACAACAACCAAATTAGTTGATCAATCTTTAGGAAATATTGTTGAGTGGATGTGGGATTTTGGTGATAATACAACAAATGAGTTTCTTCAAAACCCATATCACGCCTATAAAGATTCTATAGCTACATATCAAATAAGCTTAATTGTTAAGGACGATCAAGGTTGTGTAGACACAGCACAAAATTTTATTACTATTACAGATGAATATTGGGTTTATATTCCAAATTCATTTACTCCCGATAAAGACGGAAGAAATGATCGGTTTTGTTTAGAGTATAATGGAATTAGAGAGGAAACGTTTGCTTTAAATATCTTTGACCGATTTAGCAACCTGGTTTTTTCTTCCAATAATCTTGAAGATATGTCATGTAAAAATGGATATGGATGGGATGGCACCCACTATCAAACAGCTAAAGATGTGCCTATGGGTTCATATATTTATCAAGTTTATTATCAAGATCATGAGGGGTGGCAACATAGAAAATCAGCAGAGATAATTATTATTCGTTAAAACCCCTTTTATTGCTTTTTATTCTTTCTTTGTAATTGTCTATCTTAAATGCAAAAACTATATTTGCCTGAATTATTTTTTCATATAACATGAGCAAATTTAAAGAATACTCACAACTAAGCTTACCTGAAATACATAAGCAGGTGTTAAAAGATTGGCAAAAATTTAATGTTTTCACCACAAGTATTGATGCTAGAAAAGGCTGTCCAACATATACTTTTTATGAGGGGCCTCCCTCTGCAAATGGAATGCCTGGAATTCATCATGTTATTGCTCGTACTATAAAAGATCTTTTTTGTAGATATAAAACCCTTAAAGGTTTTCAAGTAAATCGAAAGGCCGGCTGGGATGCTCATGGGCTTCCTGTGGAGTTAGGGGTAGAAAAGGAACTCGGTATTACTAAGGAAGATGTTGGGACTAAAATATCGATCAAAGATTATAATACGGCTTGCCGAACTAACGTAATGAAATACAAGGGGGCTTGGGAGGAAATAACTGAAAAAATGGGGTACTGGGTGGACATGAAAAAACCCTATATAACCTATGATAATAAATATATAGAAAGTGTTTGGTGGCTTTTAAATAAACTGTATAAAAATGATCTTTTATATAAAGGGCATACTATTCAGCCGTTTTCTCCAAAAGCAGGAACCGGATTAAGTACACATGAACTAAATCAGCCGGGCTGTTATCGCAATGTAAAAGACACCTCAATTATAGCTCAATTTAAAATGATTTCTAACTCAGATTCTGCGTTTATATTTAACAAGGCCTTAAATGATGTTTATTTTTTAGCCTGGACCACAACTCCTTGGACCCTTCCTTCGAATACTGCATTGGCAGTAGGAGAAAAAATTAAATACTTGTTGGTTGAAACAATAAATCAATACACTGGAAAATCGATTTCAATTATACTTGCAAAAGATTTATTTGGCAAATATTTTCCTGATGAAAATTCCAATCTTAAATTTGAAAACTATAAACTCGGAAATAAAAATTTGCCTTTTAAGATTATTTCTGAGTTTTCTGGAAAAAATATAGCGGGATTGCGATATGAGCAGCTTCTGCCATATGTGAAGCCCCAAGATGGAGATGCTTTTAGGGTGATTTTAGGTGATTTTGTAACAACAACAGAGGGGACTGGGGTAGTTCACTTAGCGCCAAGCTTTGGGGCAGACGACAATCGTGTTGCAAAACAAAACGGAATTGGAAGCTTAACATTGGTAAATAAACAAGGGAAATTTGTTGACGAGGTTACTGATTTTGCAGGAATGTATGTAAAGAATGACTTCTACACAGAAAAAGAAAAAAAACCAGCTTTATCTGTAGACATTCAGATTGCGATAAAACTAAAAACTGAAAATCTTTGTTTTCAATCAGAAAAACATGAACACTCCTACCCTCATTGCTGGAGAACAGATAAGCCGATTCTATACTACCCTATGGATAGTTGGTTTGTTAAAACAACCCAATTCAAAGAAAAAATGATTTCCTTAAATAATAAAATAAATTGGAAGCCAAAAG
>CEUA01058706.1_pt1 | contig 16124 bp, 14 predicted proteins | sample 361541 | NCBI WGS metagenome assembly CEUA01 (sample SAMEA2623079, study PRJEB7988) | marine metagenome | isolation source: saline water (ENVO:00002010), including
TTACTTACCTCATCAAGAGAAACATCATTTGGCAAATTAATTGTAGAACTAATCGAATGTGTTACATATTTCTGAACTGAAGCTTGCATCTTAACTCTTTTCACCCAATCAATTTCTGGGGCAGTGCTGCCAAAATAAGGGCTTTTAGAAATATCAGTTTCCCCTGTTATTTCCATCCAAGTTTTTAAATTATGGTGATATACCGTAAATTCTTGCCACTTATCTCCCGAATCATCAATAAAATCTACTTTAGCTTCTCGATCTTGTTCGTTAAGTTTTCTTCTTCTTTTATAATGTGTCATAAATACCGGCTCGATTCCTGATGATGTTTGAGCTAACATGCTTAGAGTTCCTGTTGGGGCAACTGTACTTATTGAAATGTTTCTTCTTCCAAATTTCATCATTCTCTTATAAACATCAGGGAGTTCTATTTTCATCATTTGAACAAATTCTGATTTATTTTCGATTTCCGCATCAAAACCTATAAAAGAACCTCTTGCTAAAGACATGTCTATAGAGCTATCAAACTCTGCTCGACATTTTTCCTTCATTATTTCTTCTACTTTGGCAATTGCCTCATCTGAATCAATAGACATTCCAAGGGACGCAACCATGTCGGCTAATGCGGTAAATCCTAATCCTGTTCTTCTTCCTTCAATTCCCGTCTTTAATAACAGCTCCCAAGTTTCTCTCTCAACAGCTTTAATCTTTTCTGGCTCTTGGTCGTCATCTATTTTTTTTAAAATTCTTCCTATTGCTTCTGTTTCTAAATCTACTAAATCGTCCATTAATCGTTGACCCTCATAAGTAGCCTTATAAAAATCATCCATTAAGAATTTTGCATCTTTTGTAAAAGGTTTTTCTACAAACTTATAAAGATTTAACGCAATTAATCTACAACTGTCTCCTCCTTGCATCGCTATTTCAGAACAAGGATTAGTAGAGGTGTTTTTATATTTTGGATATACAGAAGATGTCGAGTACCAGTGTTGTCGATCCCAAAAAATCAAGCCTGGTTCAGCTGTGTTATGTGCGCACTGAATAATAGTATCCCAAAGCTTTTTTGCATTTACTGTTTTAGTAAACTGAGGGGTTTCTGATTCAATTGGCCATTTATGTGTATACTCATCATTTGATTCAACAGCACTCATAAATTCATCAGAAAGTCTAATAGAAATATTAGCTCCTGTTACTCTTTGTAAGTCTTGCTTTATTGTGATAAATTCCTCAACATTTGGGTGTGCAATATCCATCGACAACATTAAGGCTCCTCTTCTTCCATTTTGGGCAACCTCTCGAGTTGTATTAGAAAACCGATCCATAAAAGAAACTGCTCCAGATGTACTTTTTGCCGCATTAGAAACTTTTGCCCCGGCTGGCCTAAGGTTAGAAATATCTACACCAACACCACATCTTCTTTTAAACAACTGAGCAAGTTGCTGATCTGTATAAAACACACCACCATAAGAATCGTGTAATTCAGGCACTACTATACAATTAGACAAAGATGCTAATTGATAGTGGTTCCCCAAAGAACTCATAACACTCCCCTGAGGTATTATATATCCAAAATCTTTAAAATAACTATATATTTTTTCTTTTGTTAAATCTTCTCTTTCTTGTCCATATTTAGACAAGAACCTAGCGCTTCCATTAAGATTATACTTTAACTTATAGTCTGCTTCAATTCTCCCAAACTCCGCAGCCATTCTCTTGTGCATATCGTCAGGACTCTGCTCAACAAAATCACCGTCCTCGTTCTTCATTGCATATTTATTCATCCAGGTAGTTGCCGCTAGTTCATCACCATTAAAATAAGCAACTGATGCTTCAAGAACCTGTTCGTACGTATATGTTGTAGAGTTTTTGGTCTTTTTTGAAACTTCTTTTTGCTTTTTTAATATTGTGGACATAATGATTCTTCTTTTGATCGACTAAATTGATTGTTAAATTTTTGTGACTACAATTTTAAAAATAAAGTGAATTGTATTACCACAATACTTACGCGGTTCTCAACAGTTTTTTCAACAAAAAGCAAAAAAAAGCTTTAAGTAATTGAGAACTAAACAACTAAAATTATTTGTCTTGTTTTCCTTGCAAACCATCTAAGATGGGGGGCTAGATTAATAATAAAAATTACCAACAATAAAACTTAAGCTTTTTAGTAATTTACAATACTTTCAAACAAAATTTTTCCGTCTTGATTATGTAATTCAATGTCTGAGGCTCTTTCTGGGTGCGGCATCATTCCAAACACATTTCTTTCTTTATTACAAATACCCGCAATATTCATAAGAGAGCCATTTGGATTAGATTCTTCTGTAATATTTCCCTGATTATCACAATAATTAAAAAGCACCTGGTTGTTTTCTAATAAGGAGCTCAATGTTTTTTCATCCGCAAAATACCTTCCTTCACCATGTGCAATTGGGATTTTAATCGCTTTCTCATCATACATGTTTGTCACCATTGTGCTTTTATTAGCTGTTGATAAATATATGTTTTTACAAATAAATTTATGTGATGTGTTGTGTAAAAGTGCCCCGGGCAGTAATCCACACTCTGTTAAAATCTGAAACCCATTACATACCCCCATTACATACCCCCCTGAATTTGCAAAGCCAATTACTTCGCTCATAATAGGAGAGAATTTAGCAATCGCTCCAGACCTCAAATAATCTCCATAAGAAAACCCCCCGGGAAGAATTATAAAATCAGCCTGTTGCAAATCTGTATCTTTATGCCAAAGTCTAACCACTTCCTGCTTCATAATTTTTTCTAAAACATACACCATGTCCATGTCACAATTAGAGCCGGGAAACACAACAACACCAAATTTCATAATTTTAAATTTTAAATTGCAAATTTACATATTAAAAGCAATCATATATTTATAATAGATAGAAGAAATTAAGAAAATTAAAAATAGTCCATTTGCAATCTTTCTTTTTTTAGTATAAACAAAATAATTTCCAACTATAATTGCTAAAGGCATTAATGAAAAATACAAATACTGCCCTCCCGAACATATCGCAATTAAAACACATATTATAAAATACCATACTATTGTCATAAATGTTCTTCTTGACTTTATGCTTTTTTTATATAACCATCCAAAAAGCTCAAAAAATGACACTAAACTAACCAGAAACAGAAATCCTAACCAAAGTATTTCTGAAATATCTGATTGCTGAAGAGTTGAATAATGAAAAAACATAAAGTGTAGTTTTTTTGGCCAAGCAACTGGCAAGTCAACTAAAAAAGTAAAAACAAAATAAAAAAGATATGGCGTAATCAATCCTAATAAAATAGTAATAACAATTCGTAAATTAATATTACTATAATTAATACCACTTACAATCAATAGTAATAGTAAAAAAATTAAATTAGGATAAATAAATGTAAGCAGGCCAAGTATCATTGATGCATTAAAAAATTGAGAAAATGGCAAGTCTTTCTGATAGCTTTCAACTAAAAAATTAAATAAAAACAGCAAAAGAAATGATGATATCCAAGCCTCAACTGTGTTTACAAAAGGGGTGCTAATTAAAATAAACACAAATCCTATCACAACATTTTCTTTGCGGATAATATTTTTTTCATAAACAATATTATTAAGCCCCATACTTATAAAAAATGGAATAGTTATGCCAAAAAAAAGTACAATTAGCGGGTGTAAATGAGTGTGTTTAAATAATGCTTGTATGTCACATTTTATTATTGGAAAAACCACAAAAAGCACACAAAAAACAACAAAAAAAAGAATTGTTGATGGTCTTGGGTTAATGAGGTGTTTTAAAAGCATGCTACTTTCTAAAAAATATATAAATTCGCTGCTGTAAATTAAAACAAAAATTATGAAAGAAATATTTTGTACAATTGCGGACTTCTTTGCAGTTATTTTTACTAAAGTTGAGGCATTAGGAAATACACTCAATTATATTTATATGGCAGTGATTTTTATTTTTTTAGTGCTCTGGACATTTAAAATGATAAAGCATAGAAAAGATAATGAAGAGCATGCCCCTTTATAAATCAAAGCCTATATCTTTACGATAATACTTTCCTTCAAAATCAATTTTTTCTACATTTATATATGATGTTGCAAGTGCGCTTTCAATATCTTCTCCAAAAGAAGTTACTGCAACCACCCTGCCTCCATTTGTTTTAATAGCACCATCGTTTTTAGTGCCTGCATGAAACACAAGACTGTTTTCAACTGATTGTATTCCGATTATTTCTTTTTCTTTTTGGTAGTGCTCGGGATATCCTCCGGAAACAAGCATGATTGTGGCTGCAAACTTATCAGTAATTTCTAAATCTTTTTCACTAAATGTCCCATCATTTATTCCTTTTAACAAATTTAATAGATCAGATGTTATCCTGGGAATAACCACTTCAGTTTCTGGGTCTCCCATTCTTACGTTATATTCGATAACCTTTGGCTGGCCTTTAACATTTATTAGGCCTATAAATATAAATCCTTTATATATAATATTCTCTTGTTTGAGTCCTGAAATTGTAGGTTTAATAATTTCTCTTTCTATTTTTTCAATATAAAACCTATCAGCAAAAGGAACTGGAGATATTGCTCCCATTCCTCCTGTGTTTAATCCTGTATTCCCCTCTCCAATTTGTTTATAATCCTTTGCTGATGGTAAAATTTTATATGATTCTCCATCTGTTAAAACAAAAACCGAAAGCTCAATACCCTCTAAAAACTCCTCAACAACTACTGTTGAAGATGCTTCTCCAAATTTAGATCCAGCAAGCATCTTTATAAATTCTGCCTTTGCTTTTTGAAGATTATGAACAATTAAAACTCCTTTTCCTGAGGCAAGCCCATCAGCTTTTAATACATAAGGAGGGTTAAGGGTTTCAATAAAAGAAAGTCCCTCCTCTATATTTGCTTTTGTGAAGGCTTGGTACTTAGCTGTCGGAATATTGTGTCGCATCATAAATTCTTTTGCAAATTTTTTACTCCCTTCTAATTGAGCTCCTTCTTTTGAAGGGCCAATTAATGCAACATTTTGCAATTTCTCATCGTGTTGAAAAAAATCATAAATCCCATTAACTAAAGGATCTTCTGGGCCAACTAAAACTAATTCTATTTCTTCAGAAAGGACAAATTTTTTAATGCCTTCAAAATCATTTACTCCAATGTTAATGTTTGTGCCAATATCTGCAGTACCAGCATTTCCAGGCGCAATAAATAACTTATTACAACTACTGCTTTTGGCAATTTTCCATGCAAAGGCATGCTCTCTTCCGCCACTTCCTAATATTAACACCTTCATTTTTAATAATTTTAAATATCACTTAATATGTCTTCTTGAATTATAATAACGTAAAATAGCAAGATAATACTTTAGTCCAAAAAAACTCATCGCCCACCTATTCCCTGTCCATTAATTTTAAAATATCATCTGTTAAATCCATGTTATGAAAAACTTGTTGAACATCGTCGTTTTCTTCTAACAAATCTAATAATTTCAAAACTTTTTCAGCCTGTGTAGTAGTAATTGTTTTAAAATTATTTGGAATTCGTTGTAATTCAGAATTCTTGATTTCTACACCTAATGCTTCTAATTTAGTCTGCATATTATTAAAATCAGAAAAGTCACAATAAATAGTTATGCAATTGTCTTCAATCTCTAATTCCTCTAGGCCGCCATCAATAAGGTCCATTTCTAAGTCTTCAATATTCAAATTTATTTTTTCCATTTCAATAGTAAAAACACCTTTCCTATCAAAAATAAATTCTAATGAGCCATTTGTTCCTAAAGCCCCATCACATTTGCTAAAATAAGAACGTACATCTGCAACAGTTCTATTATTATTGTTAGTTGCGCAATCCACAAATATAGCAACCCCATGTACAGCATATCCCTCCAGAGATATTTCTTCATAATTAGCGGTATCTTTATCATTTGCTTTTTTGATAGCGCGTAACACATTATCTTTGGGCATATTTGCTGACTTTGCATTTTGCATGACTTGCCGTAACCGGGAATTTGTTTCGGGATTTGCGCCGCCTTCCTTTACTGCTATTACAATATCTTTGCCAATTCTAGTAAATGTTTTAGCCATTTGTGACCACCTTTTCATTTTTCTAGCCTTTCTAAATTCAAATGCTCTTCCCATAATTTTTTTTATTACTTACTCATCTAATTTTAGTACTGTTAAAAATGCCTCTTGTGGAATTTCCACATTACCCACTTGTCGCATCCTTTTTTTGCCTTTTTTCTGCTTTTCTAAAAGTTTCCTTTTTCTTGTAATATCTCCTCCATAACATTTTGCAGTTACATCTTTTCTAAGAGCTTTCACTGTTTCTCTAGAAATAATTTTAGAGCCAATAGCTGATTGTATTGCGATATCAAACTGCTGCCTAGGGATTAATTCTTTTAATTTTGCGCATAATTTTTTACCTAAAGTATAAGAGTTTGTTTTATGTACCAAGGCTGACAAAGCGTCTACCGGGTCGCCATTTAATAGAATATCAAGTTTTGCTAAAACTGACTGTCTATATTCAATCGGCGTGTAATCAAATGATGCATATCCTTTAGAAATTGATTTTAGCTTGTCATAAAAATCAAATACAATCTCACCCAATGGCATTTCAAAAACAAGTTCTACTCTGTCTGTTGTAAGATAAATCTGATTAATCAGCTCGCCTCTTTTTGTAATACACAAATTCATTACCGGACCAATAAAGTCTGATTTAGTAATAATTTGCGCACGTATATAAGGTTCTTCTACGCTTTCCAAAAGACTTGGGTCTGGATAGTCTGAAGGATTATGAATTTCTAATTTATCCCCTTTCTTTGTATATGCATAATAGGAAACGTTAGGCACGGTAGTGATAACTGTCATTTCAAATTCTCTCTCTAATCGCTCCTGAATGATTTCCATATGTAACATTCCTAAAAATCCACACCTGAAGCCAAAGCCAAGGGCCCCTGAAGATTCTGGTTCAAAAGTTAACGATGCATCATTTAACTGCAATTTTTCCATAGAATTTCTAAGCTCCTCAAAATCTTCTGTATCTACCGGATAGATGCCTGCGAAAACCATTGGCTTCACCTCTTCAAATCCTTTTATAGGATCAGTGGCAGGATTTTCAACAGTTGTAATGGTGTCGCCAACCTTTACTTCTGTTGCTGTTTTAATACCCGAAATAATATACCCTACTTCTCCTGCTTTTAATGATTTTTTTGGAAATTGTTTGAGCCTTAACGCGCCTATTTCATCTGCATGATAATTCATTTCTGTAGCCATAAACTTAACCTTTTCTCCAGTTTTAATCTCACCATTTACCACTTTAAAATAAGCCTCTACACCTCTAAAAGTATTATATACTGAATCAAAAATCATAGCTTGTAAGGGTGCGTTAGGATTTCCTTTTGGAGAGGGGATTTTATCTATAATAGCAGCTAGAACTGCTTCAATTCCAACGCCAGTTTTAGCGCTTACAGGAACAACATCTTGCGGTTCACATAAAATTAAATTAGTGATTTGATCTTTTACTAATTCCGGTTCTGCAGAGGGTAAATCTATTTTATTGAGGATTGGAATTATTTCTAAGTCGTGCTCCAATGCTAAATAGAGGTTTGAAATTGTTTGCGCCTGAATTCCCTGTGCAGCATCAACAATTAAAAGGGCTCCTTCGCAAGCTGCAATAGACCTTGAAACCTCATAAGAAAAATCAACATGACCTGGAGTGTCAATCAGATTTAATATATAATCTTGCTCATTATACGTGTATTCCATTTGTATAGCATGACTTTTAATAGTAATCCCTCTTTCTTTTTCAAGATCCATATTGTCAAGCACCTGGTCCTCCGCCTCCCTTTCTGTAATAGCGCCAGTAAATTCCAACAAACGATCTGCTAATGTTGACTTACCGTGATCAATATGTGCAATAATGCAAAAATTTCTTATGTTGTTCATAGTCTACAAAAATACATTTTTTCACTTATACTGGGTTATGTATTTTACAGTAGATATCTTATTATATTTGTAATTCAAAAAATATCTATGAGTAAAGTAAAAATAAGCAAGAGAAGGCATTTAATAAAGGCTATATCCTGGAACTTACTGGCAATGACTACCACTTACTTAGTCTTGACGATTTTACCCCCTTATTTTGGCTTAGTTGGCATTTCTAAAGAAGGAGCGGGGTTTTTAACTATTCTAGACAGGGTAATTAAATTAGTTTTGTATTATGGGCATGAAAGAGCTTGGTTTTCATCTAACTGGGGGGTTATTAAACCAAAAAAAGATTAAGAAGGCCCTTTTTTTTCTCTAAGTGTATAGTTAACTATAATACTCTTCTCTTCACGGGACTTTTTTTCTTCTTCCTCTTCAATTTCCCATTGGTATTTTTTGGGTTGAGGCCCCTCATTCCTATAAAATATAGCTAATAAAATACCCGCTGCTAAGCCGGACAAATGACCTTCCCATGAGATATGCTCTTTGGTTGGAAAAACTCCCCAAATCATGGATCCATATAAAAAGATAATTACCAGACTGATTGCTCCTAGTCTTGGGTTTTTACGAATTACCCCACTAATAAATAAAAAAGATGCAAGAGCATAAATCATTCCACTAGCACCAATATGAAATGATGGCCTTCCAATAATCCAAAGCCAAAATCCCGAAACAAAAAACAACCAACCAAAAATTTGCAATGCAATTTTTTGATATACAGAGAATAATAATCCTCCAAGAATTAATATCGGGTATGTATTGTTAAATAAGTGCGTAAAATCTTTGTGAATAAAAGGCGAAAATACCACCCCCTTTAATCCTTTTAATTTTTGTGGATAAACTCCAAATTCAATAAATGGAAAATCAAATTGTAATTCAATTAATTTTACCAACCACATTACTAAAAGAAATAAGACTGGGAAAAACAAAATTCTAAAAGTTTCTTTTTTTTCTGTTTTATTCATTCTAAAGATTAAAGAGTAAAAATAAGCAAATAATACGTATAAATTGTATTTTTACATTTAGATGAAATATGAAAAAAAATTATTTCTTTTAGATGGTTTTGCGCTTATTTATAGGGCTTATTTTGCTTTTGCTAAAAACCCAAGAATAAACTCAAATGGATTAGATACTTCTGCAATATTTGGATTTGCCAATACGCTGAATGAAGTGATTAAAAAAGAAAGCCCATCACATATTGCTGTTGTTTTTGATAGAAGCGCCCCAACCAAACGTCATATTGAATATCCAGAGTACAAAGCTCAAAGAGATGCAATGCCAGATGGCATCAGGGATGCCCTGCCTTATATAGATAAGTTGTTGGAAGCATTTAACATTCCAAAGCTTTACAAAGATGGGTTTGAAGCAGATGATGTGATTGGGACATTAGCAAAAAAAGCAGAACAAAAAGGATATAAAACCTACATGATGACTTCTGATAAAGATTTTGCTCAGTTAGTTTCTGAAAACATCTTTATGTATCGACCAGGAAATAAATGGCAGCCCACAACTATTTGGGGGGTCCCTGAAGTACTTGAAAAGTTTGATATTACACGAGTTGATCAGGTGATTGATTTTTTAGGAATGATGGGGGATTCTGCAGACAATATTCCTGGGATTCCTGGGGTTGGACAAAAAACCGCTCAAAGACTTTTAAAACAGTATGGTACTATGGAGGGAGTGTTTGCAAAAAGCCATGAGTTAAAGGGAAAAATGAAGGAAAATATTGAATCTTCAGAAGAAATAGGATTGTTATGTAAAAAGTTAGTAACAATTATTACTGACGTTCCTATTAAGCTTCATGAAGCAAGCTTAAAGTATGAGCCAATAAATACAGAAAAACTAACCACCCTTTTTAAGGAGTTAGAGTTCAAAACCCTTTTGCAAAGATTAATTCCGAATAATTCTACCTCAACAACAGTTGTTAAAAAAGAAATGATTTCAACTAAAAGCTCAAACCAGTCAGCTCAATTTGACTTGTTTTCACAGCAACAATCAGCAGTTAAAGAGGTGGGGTTTAGTGGTGATTTTTCTTTTATTGAGGACATAAAAGAACTTGAACGTGTTTCTGTAAAAATCAAAAAATCCAAAGTATTTGCTTTGCAATTAATCACAAATACTGATGATGCTTTAAACTCTAAAATTATAGGAATTGCGGTGAGTTTTCTTAATGAAAGTGGCTGTTACTTTCATTATAATAATTCCAACAAGGCAATCATAAAAACCCTTTTTGAAGATAAAGAAATTACAATAATAGGATTTGATTTGAAATTTGTAATTAAAATTCTTCTTAATCATGATATTCAAATAAAAGGAAAGTTGTTTGACGTGCAAATTGCTCATTACCTCCTTCATCCTGATATGCAGAATTCTTTAGATATAATTACAGAAAATTATCTTGGGGTTATGTTACAACAAGAGAGCAGTGTTTTGGGCAAGGGTAAAGCAAAAGTTTTATTCTCTGAGGTTAAAAACACTTTAACAACTGATTATGCCTGCGAAAGATCTCTTTCTATTTTTAAGCTATTTAAAATATTTGAGGGGGAAATGATGAAGGGAGGGGTTATTGAACTGTTTAAAGAAATGGAATTGCCATTGTCAAAAGTGTTGGCAAAAATGGAGCTTGAAGGAATCACTCTTAATATAACTATGCTAAATAATTTTAGTGTTGAGCTGACAAAAAAGTTGTCCAGAATTACTGATAAAATTTATGCTTTAGCTGGCTTAGAGTTTAATATCTCATCTCCTAAACAACTAGGGGAGCTTCTTTTTGAGAAAATGAAGCTTAGTAAAAAGCCTAAAAAGACAAAATCAGGGCAATACGCAACATCGGAAGAAGAGCTTCTAAAATTAAAAGCTCTACATCCTATAATTAAAGAGGTCTTAATTTTTAGGGGTTTAAAAAAATTGCTTTCTACTTATGTGGATGCTCTGCCAAATTTAGTAAACCCAAAAACAAAAAGAATTCATACTACCTTTAATCAGTCTGTTGCGTCTACAGGTCGTTTATCATCAATAAATCCCAACATACAAAACATTCCCATTAGAACAGAGGCGGGAATGAAAGTACGTCAAGCTTTTGTGCCAAGAAATAGTGATTTTTGTTTAATGTCTGCTGATTACTCTCAAATTGAACTTAGAATAATGGCTTCTTTAAGTAAAGATGATGCAATGCTTACTGCTTTTAATAATGGGCTTGACATTCATTCGGCTACTGCTGCGAAAGTTTATAAAGTGCCGCTAGAAGAGGTTGACAAGACGATGCGTTCAAATGCAAAATCTGTAAACTTTGGAATTATTTATGGTATTTCTGCTTTTGGCCTGTCTCAGAATATTGGTGTTAACAGAAAAGAAGCACAGGAAATCATTGATAATTATTTTGAGCAATTTCCTAAAGTTAAAGAGTATATAGATTGGGCAATTGATCAGGCTAGAGACAGGGAATATGTCGAAACTATTATGGGAAGAAGGAGATATTTAAGAGATATTAATGCTAGAAATGGCATGATAAGAGCAATGGCTGAAAGAAACGCTATAAACGCACCAATCCAAGGTTCTGCTGCGGATATTATAAAAATTGCTATGATAAATGTTGATAAAGAAATTGTAACTAGAAAAATGCAATCAAAAATGCTCTTGCAAGTTCATGATGAACTAATTTTTGATATGCATAAGTCTGAAGCTGATGATCTAAAAGAATTAGTGAGAAATAAAATGGAAAATGCTGTTAGTTTGAGTGTTCCATTAGTTGTTGATTTAGGAGTGGGTGAGAATTGGCTAGAAGCTCACTAATCTTGCTTTTTAATAAAAAGTAAATATAAAACAACAAAAGCAATAACTCCGATAAAAGAAGGTCCGGCGTCTTGTATGTTGCCAATTGGATCCCATCCGAGTATTTTTTCATCAATTAATAACTGTATAACAACGCCTAAACATAAAAACTGAATTCCTATAGATATTGCGGATACTAATAAATTTTTAAGATCTGAGAATAAATTATTCATTATGGGTTAAAATTTAATAATTATTTTATTGTAAACATATAAAATAAAATAGCCCTACAAGTGCAGGGCTATTTTATTATAATACATGTAGTATTTTACTTAGCCGTTAATAGGTTCCATAAAACACATAAGCCAACTAATCCTGCAAATCCTGCGCTTCCAAGACCGTTGATAACTCCCATTACATTGTCAATAACAGAAATTCCCATTAATGCGCCTCCTCCATAAAGGATTTCTACAGCTACACCAAGTCCTAAAACTGTCATGATTAAACCTGTTAGGCCCTTAAAGAACCCATTCATGTACTTAAATACTCCGTCCATAATTTTTATTAATTTTGGTTAATATGAGGCCAAACTTAGAATATAATTTGCTTGAAATTAGATTGTTGCTAAAAAAACTTTCAAAAAGATGTTTTTAAAATTTACATATTTAAATCAATCGCAAATACGTTTTAACATTCAGATAACCAGTGTTTTAGGCGTTTAAAAAGTATAGCTATCGCTTGAAAACAATTAAGTTTTTAAACAAAAAATTGTTAAAAATTACAAACCATTATAAACCATTGATAATCAATAAATAAATTGCTTTTTTCAACAAAAAAACACAAAAACAACTACTTTATATCAATATCACGAATTGAAAGTATATTTTGATGAAATTTTGTGTGATTTTGAATAATATAGAAAAGTTTTCGTGCTATATTTTTTGGGTGTTCTAACTCATTATTGCTATAATAAGATGTGAATTTGTGTAAAAGAGGGAATACATTAGGGTCTGAACTCCGAATGCGTTCCTGCATTTTAGTATTAACTACTCCTGGATGGACAGAAAATGTTGTAAGCTTACAATGGTTTTCTTCTGCAAGAACGTTTGTCAGTCTATCTAAAGCAGACTTAGTGGCACAATAGGTCCCCCAGCAGGCAATAGAACTATTAGCTGCTCCTGAACTAATATTAAGTAATATTTTTTGCTTTGAATTAAATGACTTTATAAATTTTGAACACAATATGGTTGGGGAAATAATATTAAGATTATAGTCGTTAATAATATCTGTTTCTTTTTGTAAATTTAAAGGAAGGATTTCGCCAATGCTAGCAGCATTATTTATAAGCAACACTTCATTGCTGTCTATTTTAGGGAATTGAATTTTTTGAGTTTCTTCTACATTGGACAAGTCTGTTTTTGTAAAAAAAAAATTTGGATGCTGAATCGTATTTGTTCTAGAGTATCCAAATACGCGATAGTTTTTACTAAGTAACAGCTCACTAATCTCCTTTCCAATTCCTGTGCTAGATCCTGTTATAAATGCTGCTTTGTCCAATTATATTTTCTTTAATGCTTGTGTTAAATCATCCAATAAATCTGTAGCATCTTCAACTCCTACGCTTAGCCTAATTAAAGAATCAACCACTCCTGTTTTTTCTCTTTCTTCTTTTGGAATAGCAGCATGAGTCATGCTTGCCGGATGACCACATAAAGATTCTACCCCCCCCAAACTTTCTGCAAGAGTAAAATAATGCATCCCTGAAACTACAGCTACTGCATCACTTAATTTGTTGCCATTAATATTGAAAGAAACCATTCCCCCAAAATCATCCATTTGTTTCTTAGCAACTTCATGATTTGGATGTGATTCAAATCCGGGCCAATAAACATCCCCTACTTTTGGATGGTTTTTCAAGAAATGAGCAATTACTTTCCCGTTTTCGCAATGCCTTTTCATCCTAAGATGCAAGGTTTTTATTCCTCTTAAAGCTAAAAAAGAATCCATTGGGCCGGGAACAGCCCCGCATGAATTCTGAATAAAATACAGCCTTTCAGCTAATGAATCATTTTTACAAACAACGGCTCCCATAACTACATCCGAATGTCCCGCCATATATTTAGTAAGAGAATGCATAACAATGTCAGCCCCTAAGTCTAAGGGTCTTTGCAAATAAGGTGTAGCAAAAGTATTGTCTACTACAAAAATAAGATTGTGTTTTTTTGATATAGAGCTTAACGCAGCAACATCAATAATATTTAACATTGGATTGGTTGGTGTTTCCGCCCACAGCATTTTAGTTTTTTTATTTATACAGTCTTCAATCTTTTGCAGATTATCCATTCCTAAAAAATGAAATTTAATGCCGTAATTTTCGAAAATTTTAGTGAACAACCTATACGAACCTCCATATAAATCATTTGTAGAGATTACCTCATCTCCTGGAGAAAGTAGTTTAATAATTGAATCAATCGCCGCTAATCCACTGCCAAAAGCAAGGCCATATTTTCCGTTTTCTAAAGAAGATAAGTTTTTTTCTAATGAACTTCTTGTTGGATTACCTGTTCTTGAATATTCATATCCTTTATGATCTCCTGGAGATTTCTGAATATATGTTGAGGTTTGATATATAGGAGTCATTATGGCTCCTGTTGCTGGGTCTGCTTGCTGCCCCGCATGTATTACTTTTGTTCCGAATTTCATGTTGTTATATTGTTGAGATTAATTTTCTTTAAGCAAAAGTATTAAAAAGTTGTGGTATTAAATTTTACTTTTGTGTAAAAATCCTACAGTTGAATAAAAAAATTTTAGCACACACATCATTAGTATTTGCAAATCTAATTTATGCTATTAATTTTACTTTTGCTAAAGATATAATGCCCAACTTTATTATGCCAAAAGGGTTTGTCTTATTGCGAGTAATTGGGGCTTTGTTTTTGTTTAGTCTTTCTTATTTTCTGTTTATTAATGAAAAAGTAGAAAAAAAAGACCTCTTTAAGTTCGCAATATGTGGCGTTTTTGGTGTAGCAATTAATCAATTGTTTTTTTTTGAAGGGTTAAATTTAACAACCCCTATAAATGCCTCGATTGTAATGACAATCAATCCTGTTTTGGTGATTTTACTTTCTTTTTTAATTATTAAAGAAGAAATAAATTTTCAAAAAACTATAGGTATTTTATTTGGATTAACAGGCGCCGCAATGCTGATTTTAAATGGGGGAACAATTGATTTTGCCTCAAATCATCAAACGGGAAATTTATTTGTATTTATTAATGCTTCTAGTTATGGATTGTATTTGGTGCTTGTAAAACCATTAATGCAAAAATATCATTCAATTACGGTCTTGTTTTATGTTTTTGGATTTGGAATTTTATATGTGATACCATTTGGCTTTAATGAATTGATAGACATAAAGTGGGAGGGAATCCCACATTATCTTTATTGGGAAATTGCTTTTGTTGTAATTTGCACAACTTTTGTTGCTTATCTATTAAATTCATTAGCGCTCCAAAGGTTAAGTCCAACCACGGTAAGTATCTACATTTATTTGCAGCCTATTTTAGCCTCCCTTTTTGCAGTTTTATGGGGTTCAGATAGTTTGAGCGAACAAAAAATTATAGCCGCATTATTTGTGTTTTTCGGCGTTTATTTGGTAAGTGTCCGCTCATTGAGAAAAAGTAAAGCCAAACTTTCCTAAATTTGTAAAAAAATTTATTCAATGTTACAATCTATGACTGGCTATGGTAAGGCCGAAATTACTCTCAAAAACACAGCCCTTACTATTGAGGTGAAATCCCTTAATTCTAAACAAATAGATACTCATATAAAGATGCCTTCTTTGTATAAGGAAAAGGAGATTGAGATTAGAACGTTAATTGCGAAAAAATTACATCGAGGAAAAATTGAACTTTCGATTTGGAGAGAAAAAAAAGATTCTTTATCTGGCTATGTTTTAAATACTAAAGCAATAAAAGAGTATCATGAACAAATATTGCTCCTCAAAAAAGGTTTGCAATTAAAATGGAATTTTTGGTCTATGGCTCCTTTTCAAACTAAATCTACTGATATTATTCCCACTTTATTAAAAATGCCTGATGTATTGCAAAAAAATAAGGAAAAACCAGATGAAGATGAATGGAATGACATCTCTAAAGGAATAGATACTGCTATTGCGGATTTACTACAATTCAGATTAGATGAAGGTAAAAAATTAGAACAAGATATAGTATACAGAATTCAGGCGTTAGCTGAACTATCAAATAAAATTGCTCCTTATGCAAAAAAAAGGATTGAAATTGTCAAAGAAAAATTAAACGCAAAGCTTACAGAAATTGATTCTAATAAAATTGATGAAGTCCGATTT
>CEUA01012017.1_pt1 | contig 16075 bp, 17 predicted proteins | sample 361541 | NCBI WGS metagenome assembly CEUA01 (sample SAMEA2623079, study PRJEB7988) | marine metagenome | isolation source: saline water (ENVO:00002010), including
ACCCTAATTGGAGATGGTGCAGGAGGAGATTTGGATAAAGTTGAGAAAGAGGATCAAGAAATAGTAGAGGCAGTACAGATAGGAGTAAGCAGTTCTTCATATGATAGAGGCAGATATTCTCCTAGTATGGAAAAAGGGGTGCATTATTTCCATAGAATATTAACTGAGTTATGAATATAGGACTATGAATGGCGTATCTTCAAAACACCAAAAATAACCAATAATATGCAAACTAGAGCCGCTATATTTGCTATTATTATAGAATATGACATTATTAATATCCCATAAAATAACCATAAAATAAGAGCAGCGGCTACAAGGAAAAAAGTAGGTAGTGAAATTCCCTCGTGGGATTTTTCAACCCAAACCTCTTTGATTTGAGGGATCCATGCAATGACACCTAGAAAACCTGCAAATAAACCTATTAATTCTATAGCGAATGTCAAAAAAATACCTCACAAATCGTTTCGATCTTCTCTTGTACCATTAGACCAGTCATATATCCCTCTGCCTGTTTTAATACCGAGATTTCCATCTTCTACTAGTTTTTCCAGAAGAGGATGCGGTAAGTATGAATCATCAGAAAAGGAATTTGCAAGATTGTGGAGGATGTCTCTCCTAACATCCAGGCCAACTAAATCTGTCAATTCCAATGGACCAATGGGGTGTTTGTAACCGAGCATCATTGCAGTATCAATATCACTCGCAGATGCAACACCTTCTGCTAACATCTTTATCGCTTCATTACCTAGAACAACTCCTAATCTACTTGTAGCAAAACCTGGAACATCATTTACAAGTATTGTTCTTTTACCTAGTTCTAAACCAATTGATTCCACAGCACTTATTGTTTCTTCCGAACACCTATCATGCCTAACTATTTCAATCAGTTTCATTATCGGAACAGGATTGAAGAAGTGCATTCCAATCACTCTTTCTGGCCTATTTGTTGCATTTGCTATCTCTGAGATAGATAAACTAGAAGTGTTAGTGGCTAGTATTGTTTCTTTAGGAAGTATATCATCTAATTTGGAAAATATTGATTTTTTTAACGACAGAATCTCCGGCACCGCTTCAATCACAATATTAGTACTTGAAACCGCTTTGGCCATGTCCGTATGAGTTTCTAAATTTTGAGACCATGTGCTTATTTGGTCTTCAGTAGTTTTTCCAAGAGAAACGCCTTTCTCCCAAAATAAATTAATAGCACTAAGGGAATTCTGAAGGCTTTCTTGGGATGTATCAAAAATTTTAGTCTTCCATCCTCTTTGTGCGCATATTTGGGCAATCCCTGCCCCCATTGTACCAGCACCTATTACTGCGACGGACTTGATTGTCATATTGGTTGGTTGTATGCTTAAGTCCATAGAGTTACTCAACCCTCACGCCCATAAGATGCTAGTGCGGACTGAAATAATCTTTGCCGAGGGACGTCATGTTCCAAAAAACAGGTAAAAGGTGCAATATCTTTCAAAAGTTCTATTGCACTCACATATGCCCCATAAATAAATGGGTCAGCTACATTGGTAGAAGGTATATTAATTCCTAATTTAGACAATCCTTTTCTTGTATCTTCATCCCAAATAGCATATGTGTGATGTGTAAAGTGGAGATAACTAGAAAGACGGGTTAAGTCAGATCTTGCCTTCTGTGTGAAACTATCAATAAGTAATGTATCAGGATATTTGATTGCATATAGTGCTAATTTAACTTCACGCGTAGTTTCTTCTTTCCACTCCCTCCTTTCGAGGCCCATCCAATCATCTATCATATCCAACATACTGTCATCATATGGCCTTCTTACCATGTATAGTAGACGTTCATATTCGTCAGGTTTTTGCAAATCTGAATGATGGTGTTCATAAAATAAATCAGTTAGTCTATTGAAAAATGGTTCACATTTCTTTTTGTCGAAAGCGAGAAGAGATAAATGTTGCATAATAATACCTTCCTTCTTATTTTTCCCCTTTCCATTCTCGATACTGAATCCAATCTTTTTTCATATAATCATTGATTAAAGTCTCTTCATCTTCATCGGTTGGCAACACACTTACTAGGTAATCTTGGTATTCCGCATCAGAACCATCAAATTTTTCACCAGTTATTGTATAATTTTTACCTGCATACATTCCTATCCCTCGATTGAATTTATCGGACGGTATGAATAAGTCCGGCTCTCCTTCTTTTCTAGCAGCACTTATTCTCCTCATCTCTTCTCTTAACTCTTGGAAATATAGTTCTCTACTTGCCTCATTCAGATGTGCGCGATCTGCTGCGATATCACTTTCTCTCTCATCATACCTGCCTTTTACGCCATATACATATGCCCATTGAGCACTGGTTGAATCATCGGTACCAAAAAGATCTAGTCCGGTACTAATCCATTTATTGAGGTATTTTTGTAATAATTCGCAAGGTATCACTCCTTGTTTTACTATTCTTCTTAGGCCATTTGCACCCGTTCCAAGATGGAATGATTCCTCTTTTAACATCGGCCCCATGGATGCTGCCAGAGGTTTGAAAGAAGATGTGCTTAACATTTTTAATTGATATTTTCCATCCCTATCAATGAAATGAGTAAAACAGAAAAAATCCAACCAATGATCAATCGGAGCGTTGAATGACCCTAAGATCCTAGTGCCATCCTGAGCATTTCTTTCGAGAAGTTTTGCAGCCTCCCTTACTCCTTGTTCACCAAAATATGTACACAGCACATAAGCCATTTGCCATCCATGCCTTTGTTCTTCGCACATTATTCGAAGAGCGGATTTCATGTCATACTCTGTAGGCGCTGTTGCAAGCAAATGATTTTGCTGTTCGACACTAGCAAATTCTGTATCTCCTTGTACACTAATCATACTAATTATAGCGTCCCTAATATTTTGTTGGGGTATTTGCATCCTTCTTTCCCACTTTGGCATTCCCTCGAAATCACCAAATTCTATTTTTTCACCCGCAGTATCCCAATCAAACTTAATATCAAATCTGTAATCTCCTAACCATGAAGGGTCAAAACCTATTCTTGTTTGCCATTCAGTGAAGTCTTGGACCCATGCTTCAAAGTTGGGAGTATAATTCTCTACGATTTCTGTATCTGCCATAAAAAAGCGGATACATAATTACTATATGAATAAATGTATGGAGACATGAGAATAATAAAAAAATCACTTACCTTTGAATCTAGGAGTTCTTCTTTCCACATATGATGCGATGCCTTCTTTCGCGTCTTCAGATTGGAATAAATCCGATTGCAATTCCCTTTCCAAGGCTAAGTGATATTCCAATGGTATTTCAATGCCACTTTGAACACTGCGCTTGATATTACCTATTGCCTTAGCGGCAGCTAACGGCAAGGTAAATTGTCCTGCATAATCAAGAACATCTGTTCTGAAGTCTTCCAAACCTACACTGTCGTATATATCATGAATAAGATCCATATCTCTTGCTTCTTCGAATGAAAATTTGCGCCCTGTGACCATTATTTCCATAGCCCTTGCCTTACCAACTAGGCGAGCTAGGCGAGCTGTTCCTCCAGTTCCCGCCAATACTCCAAGAGATACTTCTGGCAGTCCAATTTGGAAATTGCCCTTATGGGCTATTCGAATATCTGCTGCCATAGCAATTTCTAAACCTCCTCCTACTGTGTGTCCATTTAATGCGGCTATGACTAATTTAGGTGTTTGCTCCAGTCTGGAAAGAGTTTCATTAGCATGTAGACAGAAAAAATATTTATATCTAGGAGATAAAGTATTCAGGTAGTTTATACTTGCACCAGCCGAAAAGAATTTTTCTCCATGCCCTGTTAAAAGTATGACCGAGACATCTCCATCAAAACGGGCATTAAGAATGGCTTGGTCAATATCTTCCCACATCTCACGAGTGTAAGTATTAACAGATGTTCGGCCATCAGAAAGTGGTTTTCCATCTGTATCTGAAATAAGTTCAATTATTGCTATTCCATTATCAGTTACTCCATAGTTTACCAAATTATTAGGCATTGATTCGAGTTCGGGCCAAGAAGACATGTTGGTGGCATAATGATTGATTATTTCAACCAAACGGAAGTTAGCATTCTACATCTGAGTGTCTGATTCTGTGAAAGATGTGTTTGCACCTGATTTTCTAACTTTATTCCATTGTTTACCTATTTCTATTGCTTTAGTACTTGGTTCCCAATTGTCTCTTTTTAATGCCTTTCTAAATGGCATCCTGTTTACAAAGCGGCCATCTGCCAGTTTTTTCCGCCTTAACATACTTAATTTAGTAATAGGCCACAATAAATTACGAAAAATACTTGGCGCGTAAAGACGGCGCATGAAAATCAAACCGTCGCCCTTACGTTTTTGATTCCACATCCAATATCTAGCAGCTAATTTAAATCCTCTATCTCCAACTCTATTAAGTAAAAAACGATTTATGGCACTTGATTTGACTAGAGGTACGAGACGTTTGCGGATTTCAACTTCATAATTACATTTCCCAAGCATACTTTGGGCTGCTAAAACGCCACTTGTTATTGCATATCTCATCCCAAAGCCCCACATGAAATCCTGTAAACCACCAGCCTCACCAACATAATAACGCCCTTCATGGATATATTTATCTGGTAGTGAAAAATCTCCTTTGCCTCCTACTCTCTTTATTGGTTTTCTATTTAATTCATAATGTTCCTCATACCATGCAATAGTCTCGTTCAAATAACGACTGCTTCGCTTTTGTTGGCGCCAGAGACATGTACAAATTAGTCCCACTCCATCTATAATTATTAGATAGGAATAAGCGCCAGGAGCCAATTTATCATTGAGTTGCAGAGTAACATGATTAGGATGATCTGTATGGAATATCTCGCCAAAAGCAATAGCGCTAGAATCCTTTGGCCCTGCAGCTATTATATTACATTCTTCAGGGTTTTTTCGTGATTCGTAGTGTATAACGGCACCTGCTTCTAATGCAAGTTTTTTTAGCCCCTGGTCAATACAATGGCTATCAGTACCTCTTTCAACAACTCTGAATGCTATCCCTTCAGTCTTAGGTTGAGTAATGACATCGTCAGGGTGAGCCAAATCAACGATACTGAATGAATCTGATTTGAAAGCATCTGGATCTATTCCCCAACTTCGCATCTCATCAAAAAAGTCCGGAGAAGAGGTCCAATTTTCAATCCCTTGAAAGTCCCCATCAAAACGTGCTCCACTATCTTTTCTAACATCATAAACGTGTACTTCTCTACCAGCATTTGCGAGAACTATAGCTGCAGAAAGTCCAGATAAACCGGCGCCCAAGATATGCACCGGTTCGTCAGACATGTATTTGCGAGTATTGTACTTAATTTCAATATTGGGATATTTCCGTTGTATTCAAGATGTATGGCCGCATCCAAGGCATATGCCTAAAGTGACGGTATCAGTTGAGTATGAACAATTAGAGCCGGAAAAACTAGTTAAATTAATTGATAAAGAAGATTGTGGAAGTGTGGTTTCATTTACGGGAATTGTGAGAGGTAAAGAAGGGCCTATAAAAATAGAAAAATTAGTGTTTGACTCATGGGAAGAAAGATTACCAATAGTACTCAGAATGATTGCAGAAGAATCTATTGAAAAATTTGGAGTTAAGTCTGTCGCAATAGCACATCGTGTTGGAACAGTTAAACCGATGGAACCAATTGTAAGTATCCATGTCGCTTCTCCTCACAGGAAGGAAGGTTTTGCCGCATGTAGTTGGCTTATTGATGAGTTAAAAAGGCAAGCACCTCTTTGGAAAAAGGAAGTGAGAGAAGATGGTGTTCTTTGGAAGCAGGGATTAGGTTAATTTTGATTTGTCTATTTTTTATTTTATGTGTAATTAGTCAAATAGTAAGATACTAGTCGCGATACAGAAGTGATATCATGGATGCAATAGTAGACATCAGCAATAAACCTAAAGTCAGAAGAAAGGCAGTTGCCACTGGCCTATTGCTATTAAGTAGAGAAGGTGTAGATAAAATAAATGAAGGGAAAACAAAAAAAGGAGATATTTTAGAGGCTTCCACAATAGCAGCCATACAGGCAGTTAAAGAGACCTCGAGAATGATTCCTCATTGTCATAATATCCCTATCGAAGGTTCGGAAGTAGATTGGATAATAGAAGAAAAGGGATTAAGGTGCACCGTTTCTGTGATTTGTAATTGGAATACTGGAGTAGAAATGGAGGCTTTGTGTGGAGTTAGTACTGGTTTATTATGTGCTTTGGACATGTTAAAATCAATAGAGAAAGACTCCGAAGGGCAATATCCCGATACCGAGATAACTGGCATAAGAGTAGTGGAAAAAAACAAATATTAACCACATAATTGAATTCCTATGTGCTTTGCGAGGTGCATGGCAACAAACAGTTTAGAAAAATATTTTCTCGATGCAACAGAATCAGCAGCAATAGCTGCAGCAGCATGGATAGGATTAGGAGATGGTAAGGCTGCAGATGGTGCAGCAGTTGAAGCCATGAGAAATGTATTTGATAATGTCCCATTTGATGGCAGAGTAGCCATAGGAGAAGGCGAACGTGATGACGCGCCCATGCTTTGGATAGGAGAAGCATTAGGTTCGAGGCAGGGAGACTTAGATGCTCTATCGATAGATATCGCAGTAGATCCACTAGAATGTACAAATCATGTAGCCTCAGATTTACCTAATGCTATGGCCGTATTGGCAGCGGCTCCAAGAGGTTCTTTACTTCATGCACCTGATTGTTATATGGATAAAATTTCAGGGCCTAAAGAATTAAGTGGGAAAATTAGTTTAGATGCCGGAGTAGCTTACAATATCGAAGCCGCGTCGGATGCATTAGGGAAAAAAACAAATGAATTGAAAGTAGTAGTCATGGATAGGCCGAGACATAAAGAATTGATTAAAGATTTGAACGAGTATGAAGTTAATGTGATAAAAATTGGAGATGGAGACATTTCTGCAGCATTGGATGCAGCCGATCCAAAATCCAGTGTGGATATGTTAATGGGGATTGGAGCAGCTCCAGAGGGAGTAATAACTGCTACCGCACTAAGGGGATTAGATGCCCCATTTGAAGGGAGATTAATTTTCAAAAATGATGGACATAGAGAAAGGGCCGAAAAAATGATAGATGGAGATATTGAAAGATTGTGGGAGAGAGATGAATTATGTTCCTCTGATGATTCTATTTTTATTGGTACAGGAGTATGTAGTGGTAGAACTAAGGGAGTAGATATGTCAAATAAAGGCGTAGTAAAAGTTCATTCTGAGGTAATTGATGTGATTAATAAAGAGCAGAAGTTCATTACTTCAGAAAGAAAAATTTGAATGGGTAAACGATGGATTCATTTTGTTAATCGCCCTCGGGTAGTCAGAGATAACCATGGACATAACAAATCTAGAAAAAATAGCGAATAATTTGGTCGCACCTGGAAAAGGAATATTGGCAGCAGATGAAAGCAATGGAACTATGTCAAAACGCCTAGAAGCAGTGGGTATAGAACCTTCAGAGGAAAATCGAAGGAAATATAGAGTTAATTTGTTTGCATCCGATAATTATGAAAAGGCAATAAGTGGAATTATATTATATGATGAAACTATAAGACAGAAGATGGATGATGGAACTGATATCCCAGACGCGATGATAAATAGAGGAGTATATCCTGGCATTAAAGTCGACACAGGAACAAAAGAATTTGAAGGTCGCGATGACGAAAAGATAACAGAAGGATTAGACGGTTTAGATATAAGATGTAAAGAATATTTTGAAATAGGTGCGAGATTTGCAAAATGGAGGGCAGTAATTTCTATTGGCGAAGATAGTCCTACAGACTCCTGTATAAGAGCAAATGCACAGTCTCTTGCAAAATATGCCAGAATTTGCCAAGAGCAAGGTTTAGTCCCCATAATAGAACCTGAAGTTTTGATGGATGGCTTACACAGTGCCGAGAAATGTATGGAAGTGACATCGAAGGTTTTACGAATGACATTTGAAGAGTGTGAGAAAAATGGCGTGCATTTACCAGGAACGTTGCTAAAACCAAATATGATAATCTCAGGAAAAATGAATAAAGAAAAAATCAGCAGAGATCAAGTCGCTGAAATGACAGTTAGGTGTCTAAGCGAGAATGTTCCTTCCGAGATACCAGGAATAGTATTTTTATCAGGCGGACAGAGTGATGAAGATGCAACAGCCCATTTGGATATTATGAATAAAATGGATAAAAAGCACCCCTGGGAATTATCTTACTCTTATGGTAGAGCCTTGCAAGCGTCTGCATTAAAGCAATGGGCGACCGGGACTCCAGAATCTAGTCAACTTGCATTCCTTAAAAGAGCAGAGATGAATCATAAAGCAAGATACGGCAAATGGGGAATGGAATTAGAATAATAAGCCAATAATAACTTAATTTTCGCCATCTAGGGTACCGGGCCTGAGTTGCCAGACACATATCTCATATCTTCCAGATAGTGCGCCTCCTCTTTTAGTGGTTGAAATTTTCAATATGTCTTTATCTTTTGAAAGAACATTGCCAAGTTGTTGTGGAGTAGTTCCATGCCTCATAGTTGAATTTACATGTTCCAATATTTCTGTAGTATTTGCTTCACCTTTTAAATCTAAAAATTTCTTTATTTTCTGCCTTAATCTTGTAGTTCTCATATTTATTACCTCTTTTCTATTTTATTGATCTCTCGTGATACCTTACCCATTCTTTTGTTGCCCATTCCGAAAGTGGAAGTTTTTTATCAATCATCCCACTTTTCCTAACAACTCCAATTCTAACAATGGAATCGTCCGATTCTAAAATATCTGCTACATCATAATTTGAAACAGCATTGTTTTTACTAAGCCATGATGATATTTCCGCAGTATTCCTCGGTTTCTTCGTCAAGTATTTTTTGATCGATATTCTTACATTATTAATGTTCATAACTACCAACCAAGTACTCTAACACTCCGCATAAACGAAGCATGTTTAAGAGGAGAGCGGGGGGTAATATAATGGTTATGTATGTTAATACCATATTTGGTTACATATTGTTTCCTTAATTATCACAAATGTCAGTATTAGAAACAATATACGAAGGAGTAGCTATATTTTCCACAAGAAATATGTAACTATATGTAATTATTAAAGATAATTTTATACATATAATCTGATTAGATTAATTTAGAGGAGTACATTAGTGTCGTTTGATTTCAAAAATTCTGAAAAAGAGGGTGCAGAAATTACACCTAAAAAGATAAGAAGTAAGTATAGGCTCAGACTTATGAATAGGTTATCTGAAAGAGAGGGAACTGTAAGCGAATTGGCAAAATCAGTTGGACTAAGAATGCCGCATGCTTCGGCTGAAATTAAAAGGATGAGAGATGAAAAATTAGTATCTAGTGATTTAGAAATGGGCAGCAGGGGTGCGAAAATAAGGCTGACAGAAGAGGGAGTTAAAGTACTACAAATGGATGAATGGTATAAGGCAGGAGAGGCTTTTCCCATACCTAAAGAAAACAATAAAAGTTGTGTCTTATATCGAGAAGGGATAGATATTCTTTTCGCATTTTTACGCCAACCTGAAGAGTCTTTGATATTAGTCCCAGATAAATTGCCAGATTCCAAGAGAAATGAAGGGGTGTCATGGAACTGGGCTAAATTAAATCATTCAGAATTGAGGTGGTTTGATTTAGAGAAAAAAACTATCAGTATGAATGAGCCAGACATACTTGATCCAGAGAATATTGAGTCGTACTCAAAGAATAATAAAATCATTGGAATTACAAGAGGAAAACTAATTCGCAAGGATAATATTGTATCAATATCAACAGGTGAATGGTTTAGTCAGCCTGACGTGAAGCCGGAATCGCCATTACCAGAAAATAGTTATCACAGAGGATCTTGGGCACTTGGGACATGTCACCAACTTTCCCCCATAATTAGACCCAAAGAACCATTGATAGCAATATTGAAGGACGACATATACAAATCGATGTTACTAAGAACCGCTAAAAGAAATGCATTATTAATTGGAGATTTAAGAGGTGTTGTTTCTGTTGAGAGTATTTATCCACTAGAAGCATTAGATTATTGGATTGAAATAGCCCATCCAAGAATATCCAATCAGGAAAGGAGGAGGAGATTATCTGCATTGAAAGAAAAGATTTCTACAAAAAAGAGGATAAAAACTTCAGATTCGACATGGAGGAAATTTAGAAAGGACTGGAGTGAGGCAATGTTTGATAATGAAGAATATTCAAAGGAAATAGAAACCCGTGGATTGGGTAAAAATGCAGTAGAGTCAATTATACAGTGGAGTATATCCATGGATAATAATTTGGAACTAGTGATAGATTTAACTGAAGAAATTTCAAATGAAGCGATGTTAAAATTATCCTTATGTGATAAATTAAGACTATTGATAATGAAAGAAAAAAAAATATATTTCAAGAATTTTGATATGTTAATGGCCGATAAAAAAAGATCTTTGCCCTGGCTAGAGTTTATGACAAAAAGAGGAGAAGTATTGCCATTAAAACTAATAGAAGAAGAGTATAGAAGTAGCTCATTAGAAGAAATAATTGACAAAAATATAAGCCCCTGGACAATTCTTGGATTTGAAAAGGAAAATAGCTTTGTAAGTGAAGAATTTGATGAAGAATATTTGTCAGTGATAATGTCATCAATTTCACAATATCCATTTGGAGATGAGAGTTGGGCGAATCAAATGGAAGCTAGGTATCCATTAGCGGCCTGGATAGCATCTCCAGACAAAGGTAGATGGCCTAGGTGGCAGAGATTGAGGGGGCGCATTGATTCCGAATGGTTGGCATTACTAAATCTTGATTTTTTACCTATTGAAAAGCTTGTTGAAGTATCCGATGATGCTCCAGAATCTGTTCTTAATCTATTTTCAGAAAAACTGAAAATTAAATTAAGAGAAGATTCAGATATATTTCTACGTTCAAGACCTATCATGGATTCAAGAAAAGCATCAAAAGGAGTTTCATGGATTGCAGCACAATTTTTATCCAATATTCCTTGGTTACCAAAAAATACATATTTGGACATGTCAGAATGGTCCATAGATGCTTGGTTAAGAAATCCGCCGAATAATTCTCTGGATGCGATTAAAGGAGTATATTGGTTGTATTCAAAGAATAATAAGAATCTGGAAAAAATAGATGAACTGGTGAATAGAGTAAAAAATAAGAATAAGAATTTAGATGATATTAATGAAGTTAAGATATGGTCGGATATGTTAGACATGATATTGGCTAATAAAAAATTAAATGGGAATGAAATTAGAATGATAGTAGAAAAAATGCCTTCAAACTGGTGGGCGATTGAATCTCAAAATATATTGCTCAGGGCAGTTCGTTCAGAAGATGGTTTTAAATGGCTATTAAAGGAAGATTTTCCATGGTGTTCTACAATATTGAGATCCAAGGGAGAAAAAATTGCTATCCCTGGATTGTCTTCAAGGCCGCACCCAGGATGTGATTTTACAATTATCAGTGAATTATCCAAAGTAATTAATACATCTGTAAGTGACTCTATAATGGACTTGTATGACTCCATAAATAGTGCGATTAATGATTCATCCCCTCAACCAGGAAGAACACATGAATTAGTTGGTTGGTTAGCTCAACCAGTAGAAAAATGGCCTTATTTCGCCACTAGTGAAATATTAAATGGAAATATAGAAGTTACAGAAAGAATCATGAAGAAATTATCTGGATATGATTATTCTTCTTTTATGGATTAGAATATAATTGTACGATAATGACCGAGATGTTCTTGAAGTAGGGCTCAGAGCATTAAATGCCCAAGCGGCAACACCATCATGACGAAGCCACCACGCCGGAGGACTAGGATGATTTATGGTACCACGTTTGGGAAACCACTTGTCGAAGACCATAATGACCGAATAGGAATGAATTATGGAGCAAAACAAGTGGCCGGATTGTGATAGGTCCCCTGAGGACTGAAAGGAATGAATCAAGGGACTACCACACAGTCCGACAGACGTCCCGGGGTGGGTCAGGCGCCAGAGTAATACTGTGAAGGTAGCCGTTACACCTCGGGGCACATCAATATTTGAGTGAAATATCCATAGTGATTAAAATGTATAATTTGGGCCTTATAGGAGGGACTTTTGACAGGTTTCATGCAGGGCATAGGAAATTAATAAGAATAGCATTAGAAAAGTGCAATAAAATTGAGATTTGGATTATATCTGATGAAATAGCTAAGAAAAATAATGTATTGACGATGAATTGGCAAGATCGGAAAAATGACATAATTAGTAATTTGGATGAAGATAGTCTAAGTAAGGTTGAATTTGGATTATTAGAAGATAAATATGGCCCTGCCCCCAATCATCCCAACGCATCTGCAATCATCTGTACTCCCGAAACGGTAGGCATATGTGTTGAGATAAATAAAATGAGAAAGAGTAAAATTTTAGATGAATTAGAAATTATTGAAGTTGGCCATGAAAATGCTTGGGACGGAAAACCAATATCAAGTACTAGAATAAGAAATGGGGAAATTGATAGGTTGGGCAATTCTTGGATATATCCGTATTTCAATCCCATAAGTAAAGATGTAGTCGCGACAGATTTAGTAATGACAAAACATGCAGAGAAAATGCTCAAACAACCATTTGGCGAATTAATAGAAGGTAAAGATGAAGATTATGAGTACGCTATGAAAATTGTTATGGAAAAATATCTAAACAACGAGGTTCCATTAATTGCTGTTGGTGATGTAACGACTTTGACATTACAAGAATTAGATAATTGCGCAGATGTTGCCCTAATTGATGGCAAAACAAAAAGAGAGGAATGGTTGCAAGCAAAGAATATTGATTCTAAAAAGTATGATAATTATTTAACATGCGTTAATCCTGCAGGTAGATTGACTAAGTCATTATTTGAAGTTTGTAAATTGTCATTGGAAAAATGGTTAGTTGACAAATCAACTTGTATCATAAATGTAGAAGGAGAGGAAGATTTGGCGCCTTTAATAATTCATTTAGTTGCTCCACTTGGAACAGTATTGGTTTATGGTCAGCCAGGAAGGGGGCTTGTAGTTAGGATAACTGAAGAAGAAACCAAAAAAAGATGTAAAGAAATATTATCTAGTTTTGATACTTTATGAATATCATTATTCAGAATCAGAGAATAGTAACATTCCGTATCCGAAGGATATCAAAGTTATCATTACTGAGTAGACGCCTGGGTCTAACCAAGTTTCATTAAAAATACTCCAACAAATATAGAAAATAAATCCAATTATCATTAACCAAGAACCTAAAGAACGTAGAAGACCGTTTTCTGATGAAAACAAGTTACTACCAAAAAGAGATAAATCGGACAATATTGATTCCAATAAATTATTATCTTCACCTATTGCATTGCGAATACCTTTTAGGCCCAAAAAGCAAAGTGTTAATGCGATTAGTAAGAAAAATGCATCACCCATGACTAAGTTCGAAGACGTAGTGTTTGAATCTCCAGAGAAGAAGAAGCCTGTCCATAATGCCTTCCTTCCTGAATAGGCGCCAATTGTCAGATTTACTATATTCAAAATTAATGCCCATACTCCCAGAATTAGTAAAATCCGTGAAAGAGTCATACTTGGCCTAATCAGAGAGGTTTTCCATTCTACCGCATCGTCACTCATTAATTAACGCGAATTGCCCTTTTCGTATAATGATTATCGAGGAGTAATGGACGACTATAGTTTTGATTGTAGTTTATACTTGCCAAGGGCTGCTTCTGCTATTAATGGTTCATTCTCACTCATCAAAGAAATACAGTCTATTGCTTTAGGTGTAGCAGAATTAACTTGTTTACTTCTACCTCCTCTCCCTTTACTTACATTTCTAGCGATTATGAGCCCTAATGTATCTAGCTCATTTAGAAGAGAAGAGACTCGTCGAGTAGTTAGAGGCTCAACATGGATTAAAATGCAGGCATCTGCATATGTCCTATAAACATCTCCTGTAGAGATATTTTTCAAACCATTCCCTTCATTGAGGCATATAGATAGTAGAACTAATTTTTGATGTAGAGGAAGAGTTTTGAGGACTGGAGTTACTTGATCATATTCTAATTGGCTTTGTGCTATTTTAACATGTGTAGTTTCCACTTTTTCTTCTGAATTTTGTTCTGCTTTTTGAACAGATATCCGCAATAAATCTAATGCCCTTCTAGCATCTCCGTGTTCTTGGGCTGCTAAAGCCGCACATAGACTAACTACACCATCTTTCAAAATTCCTTTTTTTAATCCATCTTCTACTCTTTTTGACAAGATATTTTCTATTTCTGAGGCTCCATAAGGATGGAATACTATGTCTTCTTGACTAAGTCTGGATATCACCCTAGGATCTAGTTGTTGAGTAAAATTCAAATCATTACTTATTCCTATTATGCAGCATCGTGAATTTGATAATCGAGTATTTAGGTTGGTTAAATTGTAAAGTAAGCCATCTCCTGCCCTAGATACTAAATTGTCAATCTCATCAAGTACGATGATATGTACTCCTCCAATCCTATCCATTCTACTAACTAAGGTTTCCAATACACGATCTGTTGGCCAGCCAGTAAAAGGAACTGTTACATCCCCCCGTTCTTGTAGTTCAGATGCAATATACTGAACGACCCTATACTTAGTGTCGATACTTCTACAATTTATCTCATAAGCATGGACATGTTGCTCTAGTTCGTTTCCCTTTTCTCTTAATTGCCGAAGAACATATCTAGTAACAACAGTCTTGCCGGCTCCAGGAACTCCATAAAGAAGCATATTTGAAGGTATGTGGCCATGTAATGCGTCTACAAGGTTCTTTACTAATGAATTAATTTCATTTTCCCTATGAGGAAGTCTTGATGGTTCAAAGCCATGATCAAAGATTTTTCTGTTCATGAATAGACTTTCTTGGCCAAGAATTTTCTCAAAAATATTCCCGTCCATATTCCACACAACGTCCTAAAAACAGATACTGATGCACTTATTTAACTTACATGTTAATAGCGCACTAGCACATGTCTCCTAGCGAGTAAGTCAAAGATAATAAGCATGTCTTAGAACTTGAAAAAAAGATTTAGATTATGTAAGAGAAAATAGAACAAAAAGAAATGAAAAATTATTTATTATGGCTAGTTATTTTAAAGTTTTTTTGAGGAGAAATTTCTAGTACATCTCCGTCTTCTAATTGGTGTACTCTCTCAGGCAGATCGGGTATTGAAAAACCTTCATTGGATTCACTAGAATTGGAAAAGTTGTGCGTTACTAAGATTAAGGTGTTTGGAAATTTTTTAGAAAAACGCCTTACGTCACTTGGAGTATAATGATACGGGAAATCACCTATATCTGGCATCCCCATCTCAAGAATGACGATATCTGACTTTTCGGCCCTTTTCTCTATCTCCTCACATGGCCCTGAATCACCACAATGTAATATCACCAATCCACTATTGTGTGTCAATTCATACCCATGAGGATCTGTTTCAGGAGTATGGAGTACAGCAAATCTCTCAAATTCCCAGTTGGTTTCTGGCAAACTTATTTTTTCTTCTTCAAACCAATTAGAAGTTTTTTCCATATCTTCTAGACTACCTGGGAATCCCATATTACATAAATCTGACAAGATTTTCTTACCCCCGGGCCTAAGATATATATTCAGTTTTTTTTTCTGTTTTGGATCTGAAATATACTTCCTTTCAAGCAGAAAGAATGGAAATCCAAAAGTATGATCTGCATGCCAATGAGTAAATAATAAATGTTCTATGGCGGAAGTATTAATTCCTTTTCTACGTAATTGTGTGATTAAAGTAGGAGGAGTGTCGATTAAAATTTTATTATCAATAAGTGCTAAAGCATGAAGTCTACCAAGAGGTGTAAAAGCATTTCCAGTACCTAGGAAGTCGATGCGAATCATGATTGTAGATTGCGTGTCTAAGATTTGACTTAATCACTTCGATAGTGGTTCGAGTGTATATCTTCTTCAGCATCTATTCATAAACATGTTTCAACTCGGAGGAGATAGTTAGTTTGAGGCCATAAGGTTATGAAATCTAAATGGAGTGCAAA
>CEUA01060640.1_pt1 | contig 16055 bp, 15 predicted proteins | sample 361541 | NCBI WGS metagenome assembly CEUA01 (sample SAMEA2623079, study PRJEB7988) | marine metagenome | isolation source: saline water (ENVO:00002010), including
GTCGGAGTAGACTTTGAAATTTTCAAAAATAATAACAAGTGTTATTACCGTGACTCCCCACGCCCACCACCAAGAAATATCAAAAATGTAAATAGAAATAAACTTGCGGTATTAAGATATGAGTTTGACAATGACTTAATAGATAATTTATTGCCTATTAATTTCTTTGGTGTTCGATTGATGATCCCCAAAAATTATGACAGATATTTATCTGTTTATTACCCTAATTGGAGAGTTCGGGAGAAACTCAGAACCTATGCACAAAAGAATTTTAGCCAGTCAGTATGGGAATATAAGCATCACAATAGTAGTGCTTTTTATAAGGAAGATGAATTTTTATATTTCTTCAACGTTTCGCCCTCGACGATCAAGCCTGGCGTCACTGACTTTATTAAGATGTTAAAAAATATTATCCTCTTTCGGGGACAAAAAGTTTGCAAACTTAAGGAATGCAAGAGTAAACACTAACTTGGAGTGAAATTATCAAAGCTTTAATACTTGCAGGTGGTTTCGGTACGCGTCTTAGCGAAGAGACAAGCATCAAACCTAAGCCGATGGTTAGTATTGGTGGTAAGCCAATACTATGGCACATTATGAAAACTTATTCTCATTATGGGATTAATGATTTTGTTATCTTATTGGGATACAAAGGGTATTTGATAAAAGAGTACTTTATAAACTACTATTTACATCAAAGTGACGTCACAATTGATATGTCTTGTGGGCATACGGAAGTTCATAATAACTCTAGTGAGCCATGGAAAGTTACGTTACTGGACACTGGTGTAAGTTCTATGACTGGCGCGAGAGTTAAAAAAGCTAAGGACCATATTGGCAATGAAACTTTCCTACTCACTTACGGAGATGGTGTTGCTGATATTAATATTCATGAGACTTTGGATTTTCATCAAAGACATGGCAAGTTAATGACTATGACTTCAGCCCAACCTGATGGAAGGTTTGGAGCGTTGGATATTGGTATTGATGACAGAGTGCTAGAGTTTAAAGAAAAACCAAGAGGTGATGGGTCTTGGATTAATGTTGGGTATTTTATATGCCAACCAGAAGTCTTAGATTATATTAAAGATGGTGATGATGTGGTTTTTGAGCAGGAACCACTTATAAAACTTGCACGAGACGGTGAATTATATACCTATAAACATAATGGGTTTTGGATGCCGATGGACACGCTCCGGGATAAAATCAAACTGAATGAGCTCTGTGATAATAAAACAGCCCCTTGGATGGTTTGGAATGACCAATGATGTTTAAAAATATTTATAATGGAAAAAAAGTTTTGATTACAGGACACACTGGCTTTAAAGGCTCGTGGCTCTCAACTTGGCTTTTGCATCTGGGCGCTAACGTTATTGGGATTTCAAAAGACATTCCGACTAAACCTTCTATGTTCGAAGAGTTAGGCTTAGAAAATAATATACAGCATCACTCAGAAGATATTCGTAATTTTGATGCGCTCAATAAAATTATAAAACAAGAAAAACCTGAATTTATATTCCATCTTGCAGCCCAAGCAATTGTTTCCACTTCATACTCACGTCCATTAGAAACCATTACGTCAAACGTAATTGGTACAACTCATATATTAGAGTCGCTAAGATTAATTAATCATAAATGTACACTAATAGTTGTGACCAGCGACAAAGCATATGACAACGTTGAACAATTTTGGGGCTATAAAGAAAATGATAGCATGGGCGGTAAAGATATTTATAGCGGCTCAAAGGGTGCGGCAGAGTTAGTTATTAAATCCTACTATCATTCCTTTTTTAAGCTTCCAAGATCTAATGTGCGTTTGTCAGTTGCCCGAGCAGGAAATGTAATTGGCGGCGGTGACTGGGCAAAAGATAGGATAATAGTTGATACAATGGTTGCTTGGAGTAAAGGTGAAAAGGTTGAAATCCGCAGTCCTAATTCGACAAGACCGTGGCAACATGTTTTAGAACCATTGAGTGGTTATTTGAGCTTAGGGCAACAACTTCAAGCTGATATAAGTTTAAATGGAGAAGGTTTTAATTTTGGACCCCGTGCCGAACAAAATAGAACGGTGCAAGAATTACTGGAAGATTCTTGTAAACACTGGAATGTTAGGCCGGAAAATGCATTTGCAGTTACGGGAAATAATCAATTTCAAGAATCGAGCTTATTGAAGCTGAATTGCGATAAGGCTTTAGCTCTTTTGAAATGGATCCCTAATCTAGAATATAGTGAAACTATAAGATTTACCAACGAGTGGTACTATAGTTTTTATCAAAACATAGTAATGTCTGATAAAACTTTAAACCAAATTCAAGAGTATCAGAACGTTGCAAAGGCAAAAGAGTTAACATGGACGGAATAATTCTCACACCTCTAAAGAAAATACATCATCCGAAAGGAGACTTATTTCATGCAATGAAAGCTAGCGATGTTGGTTACGAAGGATTTGGTGAAGCCTATTTTTCTAATGTTTCTCATAATGAAATTAAGGGCTGGAAGCAACACACTGAAATGACATTAAATTTAATCGTCGTCATAGGTGAAATAAGATTTGTTATTTATGATGGGAAAACGTTCTTTAATGTGACACTGTCAATTAACAATTATCAGCGTCTATCTGTTGCCCCCGGTTTGTGGGTCGCGTTTAAGGGACTAAGCGCAAGCAATATGCTTCTAAATTTGGCTAGTATTGCACATACGCCTAGCGAAAGTAATAACATGGCACTTGATGGATTTGATTATGATTGGAGCAAAGAATAAAAGAAATATCGCTGATATAAATTATGAATAATAATCTACTAGTTGTGGGAGGCACTGGTTTTATAGGGTCAAGCATAACAGAAGAGGCTCTAAAGCAGGGCTATAATGTTACAGTGGTTTCAAAAGGACATGTTCCTTCGGAAAAACAAACGAAACGTGTTACATATATTTCAGTTGATATTGCAAATAAAAATGATTTATCAATTGAGCTTGATAAAAACAACTTCAACTATGTTATAAACCTAGCTGGATATGTAGATCATTCAGATTATTTTGATGGTGGCGAAGAGGTTGTAAATGTACATTTAGACGGCACTCTCAATCTAATAAGCTGTATTAATAAAAAACATTTAATTAAATATGTTCAAATTGGTAGTAGTGATGAGTATGGCGATAATGCTTCTCCTCAAAATGAAGAGCAAAGAGAGTTGCCAATCTCTCCTTATTCTTTTGCTAAAACAGCTGCAACCCATTTTTTGCAGATGCTGTATCGAACAGAAGGATTGCCTATAGTAGTAATTCGACCGTTTCTTGTATATGGACCAGGACAAAATAATAATAGGTTTATTCCTCAAGTAATAAAGGGCTGTATTTCAAATGAAGAGTTCCCAGTTTCAAAAGGTGGGCAGCTAAGAGATTTTTGCTATATTACTGATTTTGTTGATGCCGTTTTTCTAATTCTGAAGAATAAAAAAACAAATGGAAATGTGATTAATATAGCTTCAGGAAATCCTGTAATGATCAAGGATGTTATTAATAAGATTGTATCGCATGTGGGTTTTGGGATACCTAAATTTGATGAAATAAAATATAGAAAAAATGAAAACATGAAACTCTATGCCGATATCACAAAAGCTCGTGAAATTCTGGGGTGGCAGCCTAAAGTGAATTTGGACTCTGGGCTAAAGAAAACTATTAACTGGATTAATAATTTTGAGTAGTATGTGATCCGTTCAGAATTAAAATGCTGGATTGAGGAAATTATATGAAAAACAAATTCTAGTAACGATCATGTCAGTACTCATGGGGATATCACCAATAGTCATTTGGAGTGACTATATAGAAAATAGCAGCCGGATTAGGGCGAAATGATAGGATTTGAAACAATTGGGAATGCGACACTAACCGCATTTGACGATGGAAAGAGCATTCTGTCGACCGATCCGTGGATCGATGGGCATCCGTATTTTGGGAGCTGGGGTCACAAATATCGGATACCAAAAGAACAAGTCAATAACATTAAGAATGCACAATATATCTGGTTATCCCATGGTCATCCTGATCATATTAATGGTAATTCGTTTCATTATTTTGAGGGATCTACGCTGCTCATACCGGATCACTATGGTGATCGCATTTTCAATTACTTCTCAAAGAAATACGAATGCATTAAAGTTAAATCTAACACCTGGATGCAACTGTCTCAGAACATTCGTATAAAGAGCTACGCTGATTGGTTTCAAGATGCATCGTTGCTTGTCGAAATTCTAGGTAAGGACATAGTATTCAATCAGAATGATGGAAACTCTATGGGCTGGGGAAAAACAATAAGGAATTCGCTTAAGGGGTACCAAAATAGATTCTTGCTGAAGGGTGTGGCGTATGGTGATGCAGATATGATTAATATCTACGATGCTGATGGCAAATTTATCAGACCTCAGGCCGCTAATAAGTCGGACATTCCTCGCCAATATGTGCGGCTAATGAAAAAATGGGGTTGTAATCTCGCTATACCGTTTTCGGCAGAGCACAAGTATGTTCGCGATGATGCGTTACACATGAACAAGTATATTTCAGACTTGTTTGAAGACCACAAACCCTTCAAACATAATGTCGGAGAACTTTTACCTGTATATCTTCGTTGGGACAGTGAAAAGAGCACCTACACAATCATCGAAGTACAGGAAAACGACTCAGAAATAATCACAGCCGATTCCCTTGGCGACAACAGGTCGGATGAGCTGGACGCTAAGGACAAATTGGATCTTGAACGATATTTCAAAACATTTGCCAAATTACCTAAGCAGTTTGGTGTGATAGGGTTTCGGGTTGGCGATAAAGATTTTGAGATAAAACTATCCAATAAGAAACCACAAATATTTTTCGAAGCACCCAGAAAATCATTAATGAGTTCCGTACGCAATGAAATATTTGATGATATGTTGATTGGTAATTTTATGAAAACCACTCTTGTCGGAGTTCGGTCACTGTACCCACACTTTACACCTTATGTGGCGAAATATGGTGACAATGGACTAGCGCACAGCGAAAGTGAACTGCAAGCCTATTTTGACTACTATAAAATGAATTCTGCCGACTACTGGCGAGATATGATGATGTTCAAAACTGAGCAAATCGTGCGTGAGTTTGTGAGTCCCGGGTCTTCCCTCTATGCCGTTGGCAAAATTATTAAGCAAAGTTTAAAATAATAACTAAGCCCTTTTGCTACGTCGCGTATAACAGATGCGGATTTAGTCGAGGACTATTCCATCTCCAGTATTCATACGAGCAGGTTTTGACAACCAACATAGAAATCTTATAAATCGCTGCAATGCGCAGGCGGCGGTTTTCGTCTTCTAGCTCTATCATACGCTTCATAAGTGATGTGTCCTTGCTACCAAATTTAGCTCGCCATTTGTACAATCTCCCAGAGCTTATTGTTACCGCCGATTTAAAATTGACTGATGTTAAAAAATGGGGAGATTAAAAAAAACAAGCTTCTGAAAATCTAGAAATTTTTGGGTTGTAAGAAAGATTGATAAACTTAGGGGCTACTGGTCCTGTTAGTAAAATAAAAAGTAGAGGAATAGATATGACCTTTTCATTTAATAGATCAACTGTTTTATACCTTATTTTATTATTCACTCCATTTATTAATATTATAAACCATAATGTTTCTTCAACACCAATCGCTATTATACTAGGTGCTCTGTTTCTTATAAGCTTGATAGGTTTGAAAAGAGTATATAATTATGAGGAAAATATTTTTTTTATAATTTTAATCCTATACGCTTTTTTCATATACCTTCTTATAGTGTCGTCATTCAGAGTAGGCACTTTATACATCATTTTGTTCTTTACTGCTCCTGCGTTCTTATACTTATACTACTCTTCCGTATTTGACTTAAATTATTTTATAAAAAAATATTACCAACAATTACTAAAATATTACATAATCATAATTTTTCTATCAATTGCTTGGGACTCATATATTTTACATGTGATAGGAGATGTAAGTTTACAGTTGATGTATGATAAGGAAGCGCTTTCGTATCATACTAGACCACACGGGATAACAGGAAACGCGACTGTAAATTCAGTCTTGATTGTTTTCTTTTATTCACTTTTATTATCTATCAAAGCCAATAATAAAGGTTTTTATTTTGGCTTAACTTCCATTAGCGTCTTATTACAAGGTAGTGGCCTTGGCTTTTTGGTCTATGGGGCCTTATTTTTTTCTATTGCAAGGCGAAAAAGGAATGGAAACCTTAAAGCTTTTGTAGGTGTCTTTTTAATTTCTTTATTATATTTTTTGGTTCCTGTTACCGGGAAGCTATCGACGCTATATTATTTAGCTATGTATAACGAATTCCAAAAACAGTATAGTAAATTTATTTCATCAATTGGTAACGCTTCAGATTTTATGTTTGGAAATGTATCTGGTGGAATAGATTTCTTGCCTATTTTCTTAACCTCTAACATGGGATTTTTATATCTGTTGTTAATTGCTTGTCTCTTCGTATATTTAATTTCGAAGACAAAATTATATTATGAAACTGTAGCGCTTTATTTGATGATTTTAGGCTCATTACATTACCCGGTTTTATTTTATACTTTTTCTGTGTTTTTCTTTCCTGTATTTATTTTTAAAATAATTAACTACAAAGCACTTGATTTATAAGCTCGGATAATAAGAAATAAATCTTTATATAATTTTTTTAAATTACCAAATAGCAGACCAATAATGTTATTCATTTTTGAATCCAAGATATGTTAATTACAAATAAATTTGAGAGATATGTGTTAGAAGAAAATATTAATGTCAGTATCATTATGAATTGCTTTAATGGCGAAGAGTTTCTAGTTGAGGCTATCGATTCAGTATTCAATCAAACATACACTGATTGGGAAATAATATTTTTCGATAATGCTTCTACAGATGGCTCAAGAGAAATAGCAAAAAGCTATGGCAGTAAGTTAAAATACTATAGGATTAATGAAACCGTTCCCCTCGGTGAAGCCAGAAGTAAGGCCATTATGCATGCTTCTGGGAAGTATTTAGCTTTTCTCGATTGTGATGATTTATATGTAAATAACAAGCTGGCTAAACAAGTAAAGATGATGGACGATAATAGTTTTGTTATGTCCTATGGGTCAGCAGGGGAAATAGATAAAGATGGTTTATTTATTAGAAATTGTCTAGCGGTTAATAGTAGTGGGAATATCTTTGGAAAGTTACTCCTTAATTATGACATCAATATGCAAAGTGTCATGCTTCTGCGGTCATATCTCTTAGAAAACGACTTATCATTTCCACGAAGTTTTCAATATGGGCCAGATTATGATTTGTTTATGCAAATAGCCTCAACAGAGAAGGTTGGCGTCTTGCATGAGATTGTTGGGTGGATTCGAATTCACCCAGGCGCGCTAACGCGTAAGAAACTTTATTGTGTGCGGGATGAGCTGAAATCGACTATTGATCGCCTTACCTTGAGGAACCCCTCTATAAAAGTACAATATCAACATGAACTTAAGACAGCCTATGCAAAATTTGAGTTTTATCAAACGAGGTATTTGATTAGCCAAGGCGATACTAGAGCTGCTAGGGCTACAATTAAACCAATTATAAATACTAGGTGGGAGTACTTACTATTGTATCTTTTACTTTGGCTTCCTCTGCCTCGCTCGTTATTTATTAAACTCATTTTCAATCGTTAATTTCTGACAAAGCTTCGAACATGGCTTATACAATTGTGCTTGTCGTTGTGACGAATGGTTGGTTAAATTCTGCGAAAGTCAGCTGAGAGTTTTTGCCCAATGAAATGTGAGCGTGTAAACCATCGTCATTATCAAACTCGGTAAGACGCTAGGCCGTTACAAGCGATTATATTGAATGGTTCTGTAAACCAAGTTTTATCGCGCAGGATTGTGTACCGACACAACAAGGACTAGACATTGTAAATAGGTTTATAGTTTTAGCAATAAAATACGCGTTAGCGGTCTTCAGTTGCAATTCTGACTTAACGCTCTTAAATTAACTAAGGTTAAGATTTTAGTATTTTAGCTTACTCAGCTTGGGGTAATGAGGCAAATGTTTCGGTTATCGACTGGTTCACTTAGTAAGTGCTCTTGTTAAAATATATTCACTTTCGCTTCCAAGCAGTTTCTCCAGCTTTTATTACCACACTAAGGGGAGGTATAAATGAAAAGAAAAATTCTCGTAACCGGCGGGAGTGGTTTTGTCGGTAGATTTTTGATTCAGGAGTTACTGAAGGACGAGAACAACACGATTATTGCAATGTATAATAATAATTTTCCTCCAGATTCATTTGGAGATCCTGCTTACAAAGTGACGTGGATTAAAGCCGATATTGTAAAGGACGATCTTACAGACGCGATTAATGGTATAGATACCGTATTTCACTTGGCTGGATATTCATCAGTATCCTCAAGTTCTTTGGAGATGGATCGCCTTCATCAGGTTAACGTTGTCGGAACGCGAAGAGTCTCTGAAGCAAGCGCTTCTGCAAATGTCAAACAGCTGATTTTTGTAAGTTCTGTTGCTGCTTGTGAGGTCGGCACAGATACAGTTTGCGATGAGGTGAACGGATATCCGGTAACAGAATATGGGTTATCTAAAAAGCGCGCGGAAGATTTACTAATCGAGGACGCAATCGGCTCTTATGAGTTGACTATACTGCGACCTACTGCACTTTTCGGTGAAAATCATGAAGGTAGCATTCTTGAACTGGTGAAAAAAATTCAAGAACGTCGATTTGTGATCTTTGGGTCAGGGCAGGGTATCACTAATTTTTTGTATATTAGGGACTTTATCGATTTACTTATACTCGTTAAAGGTAATCAGCGAGCTTACGGCCAAGTATTTATAGCTTCTGACAACCCATTGCATCTCAGTACCTTAATAAAGTACATTCTTGAAGCCCTTGGTTCCGATTTGCGCATCATCAAGGTTCCTGTGCCGGTAGGATATATTGCTGCACAATTTTTTGATATCATTTCTTTTTTATTGCAAAGGCCTTTACCTTTCTCTCGTAGAAGATTGAGAGCGATCTTAAATCGAACAAGTTACACGAACCAAAAGGTTAAAAGTATACTAGGTTATAATTGTAAATATGGGGTGAGGAAAGGATTAGATACGTCCATATCTTACTATCGTCAAGAAGATATGTTGTGAAGTTTTTAAGTATTACGGCCTTAATTTTTTTTGGATGGATACCTTATGAATAAAAAGACTTTGGCTATAATTGCGACATCTCCCCTAGTAATTAAGCATCACCTTCCGAATATAGTAGATGCCTTTCGTAAAAAATATTCGGTCATTGTAATGATTAATATGTCTGAGAGCGTCGAAAGTATTCAAGATCTTCCAGGTGGAGTGCGTTATTTAGACACTAAAATGGAGAGAAAAATTAACCTTATAGCTGATATAAGAGCTGCCTTTTTACTTTATGGTTACTTAAAAAGGGAAGGCGTATCTCTTGTTTACAGTGTCTCCCCAAAAGCTGGTCTCGTGGGTATGTGTGTCTCAAGAATTTTGAATATACCTATAAGAATACATACTTTTACAGGGCAAGTATGGCAAACGAAGACCGGACTTTTAAGAATGTTGTTAAAAATACTCGATAAAATTATTTATAAATTTTCCACCAAAGTTATCGTTGATAGTCATTCACAGCGACGTTTTTTGCTGCAACACAAAGTAATATCTGAAGAACGCTCAGTTGTTATCGGTAGTGGTTCTCTAGGTGGAGTAAATACAAAAATATTTTCTCCGAACGCTCTAAATCGCAAAAAAATGAGACAAAAAATGTCGATTGGTTTAGATGATGTTGTGTATCTTTTTGTTGGCCGATTAGATATTGATAAAGGGATCTTGGAACTTATTGAGGCCTATTCACAGGTGACAAAGAAGTTTAATAACACATCACTTTGGCTTGTAGGCCCTCTTGAAACAGATATCGATGTGCTATCAGGTCTGATTGAGAAGCTTAATATTAAGTCTATTTTTTTTATGCCATACACCACTTCTCCTGAGGAATTTATGTCGGCGGCTGATGTGTTCTGTCTGCCTAGCCATCGAGAAGGTTTTGGATCGGTTATTATTGAAGCTGCTGCTTGTGGCATCCCAGCTATAGGGAGTCGCATCTACGGGTTAACTGATGCAATTGTGGATGAGGAAACAGGATTCTTAGTCGATATTGGTAATATAAAAGCGCTCTCCGACAAGATGATTCTATTGGCCGCCGATGGGCTCCTTAGAGAGCGACTTGGTCGTGCTGCAATGAAGCGCGCACATTTAGAATTCACTCAACAGGCCGTGGTTGATGGGCTCTTAGACTTCATGCAGAATGAGATAATGAGATATGAAGCAGCGACTAATTGATGTGCGGACTAGATGGCTTTGGTCAAGGGATATACTCGACCAAGTTAAAAACTAAAAATCTGGCATAGGGACCCAATTGTTAATCATGGCAAGGATAAATAAATGAAGCGTTTGTTTGACTTGATTTTATCTTTTATTGGACTTTTATTTTTACTTCCAGTAATGGCTTTATTGTCTTTATTAGTTCGATTAAAAATTGGATCTCCAATATTTTTTAAACAGGCACGGCCTGGTTTAAATGGAGAAATATTTAATATGTACAAACTCAGAACAATGACTGATGAGAGTGGTCAAAATAGAGTTCTTTTATCTGATAAGGATAGGCTGACTAAATTTGGAGAATTTTTAAGGTCAACAAGTTTGGATGAATTACCTGGATTATGGAGTGTTTTAAAAGGTGATATGAGTTTAGTGGGGCCTCGCCCCTTGTTGATAGAGTATTTGCCTTTGTATTCGGAAAAGCAATCTAGGCGCCATGAAGTTAAGCCGGGTATTACTGGTTGGGCACAGGTTAATGGACGCAATGCAATCAGTTGGGATGAAAAATTTGATTTAGATATATGGTATGTGGACAATCAATCAATTTGGCTGGATATTAAGGTACTATGGATGACTGTAAAAAAAGTAATTATGCGTGATGGAATAAGTCAAAATAATCATGTGACCATGGATAAATTTAAAGGAAGTTTGTAAAAATGGGGAATAGATTTTCCAATTGGGAGTACCCAGAGATTGAAGATGGTAAGCCTACTAAGTATAATTGGGTGGTTCAAAATATAGAAGGCTTTGATTTAGGATTTGAAACTGATATTGGAGCTTTTTCATATATTAATGCTTTACATGATGTTGTGATTGAAGATTACGTCCAAATTGGTTCGCATTGTTCTATCTATTCTGTGTCAACTATTGATGATTCTCAAGGCAAAGTTGTTTTAAAACAGAATTGTCGAATTGGTAGTCATTCAACAATTCTTCCAGGCGTATCTATTGGAGAGAACTCAATAATTGGTGCACACAGTTTGGTCAATAAAGATATTCCTGACAATGTTGTCGCCTGTGGCATACCTGCCAAAGTGGTACGTAAATTGAACAACGATGAATAATCAATTCTCACCTTGGCCATTTTTCACGCAAGAGGAGGCCGACACTATTCAAGATATTTTGTTGTCTAACAAGGTTAATTATTGGACTGGAATTGAATGCCGTGAATTTGAAAAAGAGTTTGCATCTTGGTCTGAGTCAGAATATGCAGTTGCATTAGGCAATGGAACACTGGCTCTAGATGTTGCACTAAAGGCCTTGAATATAGGTGATAGTGACGAGGTGATTGTAACCTCTCGAACCTTTATTGCTTCAATCTCTTCTATTGTAAATTCTGGGGCGATACCTATATTTGCCGATGTGGATTTATCATCTCAAAATATTACACCTGATTCTATTCACTCCGTTATCACTGATAAAACAAAAGCAATTGTTTGTGTACATTTGGCTGGCTGGCCTTGTGATATGGAAGAAATAATGGCCATTGCTAACGAACATAATTTGTATGTAATTGAGGATTGCGCTCAAGCGCATGGGGCAAAATACAAAAACAAGTCTATTGGGTCAATTGGACATATCGGTTGTTGGAGTTTTTGTCAAGATAAGATAATGACCACAGGTGGTGAAGGTGGCATGGTGACTACCAATGATGAGTCTTTATGGCGAAAGATGTGGGCATATAAAGACCATGGTAAGAGTTATGAGGCTGTTTATGAGCGAGAACATCCTGAAGGATTTAGATGGCTACACGAATCATTTGGCACCAACTGGCGTATGACTGAAATGCAAGCTGCAATTGGCAGAATTCAGTTAAAGAAAATGTCAGATTGGCATAGAAAGCGCTTAAATAATGCTAACAGTATCTGGGATGCTGCCAAACAATGTAAAGCATTGAGAGTACCTGATATTCCCGACTATATAGAGCATGCAGCTTACAAGTCTTATGTTTTTGTCAAAGGTGGTGTTGAGCTTCGAGACAAAATGATGATGGAAATTAATGAAAAAGGTGTGCCTTGTTATTCCGGACAATGTTCAGAAGTCTATTTAGAAAAGGCATTTGACAATACTGGATTTAGACCTAAAGAAAGGCTTATAGTTGCTAAAAAGCTGGGAGAAACGAGTTTAATGTTTTTGGTGCATCCAACTTTAACTGAAGAAGAAATCCAAAAAACATGCGACGTTTTAACGGAGGTAGCTTCGGGTATCTATGGTTAATAGTAAGGTTAGTGTTTCTTCTAGATTAGTGCATAGTTTGGTAGGGCTGAGCAGGTCCGGTAAAACTATGATTGTAATTATAGCTGATTATATACTGTTGGTTTTTTCCTTCTGGGCATCATTATCCATCAGATCCAACGCATTTTACCTACCAATCATGGAAAGTAATTTCCTTATTCTTATGGGTCCATTTATAGCTATTTCCATCTTTTATTTTTTTGGACTCTATAAGTCTTTAATTCGCTATTCAAATTATCAAAGCCTGTTGACAATTATGATAGCAGGTTCTGTATATACACTATTATGGTTCCTTATTGTGCTATCAGTAGGCATTGTTGAAAAACCTTATGATTTTTTAATCATCAATTGGATGATGACCTTATTTTGTGTTGGTGGGCTGCGTTATGTTGCACGCTGGATCCTGATTCAAAGAAGCAAGGAATATTCTTGTGTAGTGATTTATGGTGCCGGTTCTGCAGGCATTCAACTAGAAGCTGCAATGAAATATAATTCTGAAATCAAGGTTATTGCTTTTATTGACGATGATCAGAGCATGCATGGTCGGTACATTGAGGGTATAAAAATATACGATCCTTCCTCTTTATCTTGGCTAGCTGAGAAACGAGGAGCAAGCGAGGTGCTCGTAGCAGTACCTTCTATCTCAAGATCGAAAAAACACAAACTATTGCAATTCTTGAAACAATTTCCAATGGTAATCAGGATACTACCGGGCTTATCAGAATTAGCGCAAGGGAAAGTTTCTGTAGAAGATTTGAAAAGAATAAAGATTGAAGACCTACTTAAAAGGGAAGTTCGCGAACCAAATAAAGAATTACTAAAAAAAGATATTCAAAATAGAAATGTACTAATTACGGGTGCTGGTGGTTCAATTGGGTCAGAAATCTGCAGACAAGTTATACGACAGCAACCAAATCTTTTAATTCTTTTTGAGATAAGTGAGCTTGCCCTTTATAAGATTGAGAAAGAATTATTAGAAACCAAATCTGATGTTCAAATAATGGCTGTACTTGGGAACGTTACAAATAAGCAGAGATTAAAAATTATTTTTGATAGATATAACGTTAACACAATCTACCATACAGCTGCTTATAAGCATGTTCCAATGGTTGAAAAGAACACATTAGCAGGCTTGAGATGTAATATTTTTGGAACATTAGCATGCGTTGAAGCTGCAATAAATAGTGATGTTCAAAGTTTTATCTTTATCTCAACAGATAAAGCAGTAAGACCAACTAATATTATGGGCGCCACAAAAAGATTTGCAGAACTGATATTACAGGGTTTAGCAATAGAAAATAAAGACTCCAAAGTCAATACAAGAATTAGTATTGTTAGATTTGGTAATGTATTGGGATCATCAGGATCAGTTGTGCCTTTATTCCGTGAGCAAATAGAAAAAGGAGGCCCAGTTACTGTTACCGATCCTAATATTATCCGTTATTTCATGACAATTAGTGAAGCTGCTCAATTAGTAATCCAAGCTGGTTCTATGGGATCAGCAGGGGAGATATTCTTATTAGATATGGGAGAGCCTATTCCAATACTCCAACTGGCTAAGGATATGATTAGATTAAGCGGCATGTCAATTCGAGATAAAAATAACTCGGATGGAGATGTAGAGATAAAGATTACAGGGCTCAGACCTGGAGAAAAATTATATGAAGAGCTTTTAATTGATGATACTGCTTCTACTACAAAACATGAGAAAATTATGATGGCTAACGATAGAGGAATTTCTATGGAGAAAATTAGGGAAAAACTCTTAGAGTTAGAGGAGGCAGCAAAAGAGGACGATTACATAAGAATCAAACAAGTTTTTACTGATACTGTAGAAGACTTCAAGTCTAGTAATTAATTACCTACCGTTTTTTATAGAAATAACAATTTTTTCTTCATGTTATTAATGATATAGCATTCAATGCTATATCTTCTCTGGAAGCAACAACAAAGTATGGATTTAAATTGTTTTCAGTAAGGTTATATTGAATGGGTTCTCTGTCAATCGTAAGCAAGGTACCGCCAGCAAATTTTACAATTGCGTGACCAGCTGCAATATCCCATTCAGATGTTGGCCCTAATCTCGGGTAAATATCTGCCTCACCTTTTGCTATAAGGCAGAATTTTAGAGAACTTCCTTTGGTTATTATTTTATATTCACCGATTTTCTCTAACAAGGTATCAATCATTTTTGAAGGGTGTGAGCGACTTGCCACAATACGCACTTGGCTTCTATTTCTCTTCTCAACAGATAACTTTGTTTTCTGATTATTACCTTTCATATAGAATGAGCCCTCAGTTTTAGATCCCCAGAAGGTTTCTTTTTTTAACGGTACGTGAATAATCCCAAATATCGGTTTATTATTTTCTATTAAGGCAATATTGACGGTAAATTCACCATTTTTCTTTATAAACTCTTTTGTTCCATCTAAAGGATCAACTAGCCAGTATTGTTCCCATGATGATCTTATATTAAATGGAATATCAGAATTCTCTTCTGAAAGTATTGGTATATCAGGGGTTATCACTTTAAGCTTCTCACATATAATATTATTTGAGAGGGTGTCTGCTTTAGTTAAAGGTGATAAATCTTCTTTAATTTGATGGCCAAAATTAGAGTTATAAACTTCCATAATCGCATCCCCAGCATTTTTGGATATCTTTATAAGCTTCTCTATATACTCTTGATCTAATGAAATTGGAGGCATAATTGTATTGTTTTTCTACTCTGGTAACCGATTATACTAGTTAGCATCAGGAAATTTTTAAAAAAAACACTTGCAAAGTAGCGCCCTGATTAGAGAGAATTGTATTCGTACGCACTATCTGCGTATCAAAGAAACCCATTTTTTAACTTTTGGTCAAAATAAACTAACGGAACTACTAATGGAAATAGATCAGGTCACAGATAGTAATTTTCAAGATGAAGTGCTTTCATCTGATAAACCTGTGCTTGTGGATTTCTGGGCGGAATGGTGTGGTCCTTGCAAGATGATTGGGCCAATTTTAGAAGAATTAGCTTCAGAGATGGATGGAAAGATAAAGATTGTTAAAGTTGATGTAGATAGTAATAGCCAAACTGCTATGAATTATTCAATCAGAAGCATACCAACACTGATTATAGTAAAAGATGGTTCTGTACAAGCACAGCATATAGGGGCAGCTTCAAAAGCCCAATTAGAAAATTTCATAAATCAAAATATATAAAAATGCCATCAAACGGAAGAAAAAGAAAAAGAGGCTCAGGCCACAAAAAGAATTTTCAAGACAGAGCAGCAACTTTTACATCTGAAGATGTAATCTCAAAGTCAGAGCTAGAAGGCGATGATGTATTGAGTTTGCCTGATCTTCGCACAAAATCAATCACAGAGATTCAAAAGACAGCACAAGAAATGGGTGT
>CEUA01205683.1_pt1 | contig 15975 bp, 12 predicted proteins | sample 361541 | NCBI WGS metagenome assembly CEUA01 (sample SAMEA2623079, study PRJEB7988) | marine metagenome | isolation source: saline water (ENVO:00002010), including
AAGGGAAGGGTTTCTGTGCCGGCTTCTTTTAGATCTTATTTATCTAACTTGGGTTATAATGGTGTTATTTGTTATCCTTCATTTAACAATCAATGCATAGAAGCTTGGCCACAAGATAGAATAGAAAAAATTTCAAACGCAATAGACTCTCTTAATCCTTTTGAAGAGAAGAAAGATTATTTTGCAACATCGATATTATCTGAAAGTGTAAATCTACAATTTGATAGCGAGGGTAGAATTTTACTTACTTCAAAACTATTAAAACATTCTAAAATTAAAAATAGTATGTTGTTTGTTGGTCAAGGCAAAACGTTTCAAATATGGGAGCCAACAACTTTTGAAAAATTTAGGGTAAACGCAAAGAAAAAATCAAATATTTATAGAGCAAGCCTTAAATGGGAAAAACAATTAAATAACTAAAAAAAAGGGGGGGGATAAATGACTATTAATTTTAAAACACCAGACATTAGAGAGCTTAAGCCAAGAATATTAGTTCTTGGAGTTGGAGGAGCTGGAGGAAATGCCATAAATGGAATGATAGACTCTGGATTACAGGGTGTAGAATTTATAGCAGTTAATACTGATGCTCAAGATTTAAGAATAAGCAAGGCACAGGCAAAGATTCAAATGGGCTTAAATCTTACAAAAGGTTTAGGTGCCGGTGCAAAATTAGACATTGGCCAGGCTGCAGCAGACGAGTCATTAAATGATATAGTGAATGTTTTGCAAGGTGCAAATATGGTATTTATTACCGCAGGAATGGGAGGAGGAACTGGAACTGGAGCCGCTCATGTTATTGCGCGTGCTGCTAAAGAATTAAACATTTTAACTGTCGGAGTTATTACACTTCCTTTTTTATATGAAGGCCCATCTAGAATGCGAAAAGCTCAACAAGGTTTAGAAGAATTAAGAAAACATGTAGATACTATAATAGTAGTTCCAAATCAAAATTTATTTAAAATAGCAAGTGAGCAAACTACATTCGAAGAATCTTTCGAACTATCTAATGATGTATTGTTACATGGAGTTCAAAGTATTACTGATCTAATGGTAAGACCAGGATTAATTAACTTAGATTTTGCAGATGTTGAAACTGTAATGAGTTCAATGGGTAAAGCAATGATGGGAACAGGTCAAGCCGAAGGAGAAGGAAGAGCCACTAAGGCAGCAGAAATGGCAATAAGCAATCCATTGATAGATGATTATACCTTAAAAGGTGCAAAAGGATTGTTGGTTAACATTACTGGTGGAAAAGACCTTAAATTATTTGAAGTAGATGAAGCAGTAAACAAAGTTAGAGCTGAAGTAGATCCCGAAGCAGAATTAATAATAGGAGCTATTACAGATGAAAATCTTGATGGATTAATGAGAGTATCAATTGTTGCGACTGCATTAGATGGCCAACAACCTGAGCCAAAATCAGTTATTAATATGGTTCATAGAATACAGAATAGAAATCCAGGATATTCAGATTTTGCAAACACAGGCTCATCTCAATCTTTCTCTTTTTCAAATCCTAATAACTCAATAATTACAAATGGTGCAAATGCTCTAAAAATTGAAGAAGAGACTGCGAGTAATTATGATTCTTCACATATTAATGAGTCCAAAGAAGTTAATGAGATGGAAATGTCAAATATTTCAACAACATCATCTGAGGAAACAGAGACATTAACTCAAAATATTGAGAATGAAACTGAGACTTTTATTGAAAGAACGGAGAATGAAATAAAAGACAAGCCTTCAAATGGACTAGAAAACTTTCAATTTAACGATGAGGAAACACCTGAATTATTTAATTCAGATAATGTTGAAAATAACAGCGAAGACTCATCTTCTTCATTGGATACTAATGATGAAAAAGAAGAAGATGATGATTTAGAAATTCCTGCATTTTTGAGAAGACAGAAAAATTAATGCTCTTCGAAAAAATAAATGAGCGCCACCATAAAACTGGAAAACAAACATTTTCCAGTATTGCTAAAAGAATTACTTAGCATTATTTCCCCTCTTTATGGTGGCACATTTATAGATTGTACATTTGGTCAAGGTGGATATTCCAAAAAAATATTAGAAGAAAAAAAAAATAAAATAATTGCATTAGATAGGGATCAAGATGTCAATTTATACGTCAAAGAAATTGAAAAAAAATACTCAAATAGATTTAATTTTCATAATATAAAATTTTCACAAATAAATAATCTAAAAATTAAAGATAATGATCTTAAAGCAATTATATTTGATTTAGGCTATTCATTAAATCAAATTAAAGATTTAAGTAAAGGCTTGTCTTTTCAAAGTAAAGGTAAGCTTAATATGAAAATGGGTTTAAACGAATTTTCAAGTCATGAAGTTATTTCTAAAATGAATGAAAAAAACTTAGTGAAAATTTTTAAATTTTTTGGCGATGAAATACATGCAAAAAAAATTGTAAAAAAAATTGTTGAAAATAGAAAAATAAAAACAATAAATACTGAAGACCTCACAAAAATAATTGATGATGTAAAAAAATATAAAAATTCAAAAATAAATAATTCTACAAAAGTTTTTCAAGCCTTAAGAATATTTGTTAACAAAGAAATAAGTGAACTCATTAATGGCTTAATAAATGCTTTTCACCTACTACCTGTTGGAGGAATTATTTTGGTTGTAACTTTTCATTCAATAGAAGATAGAATTGTTAAGTTTTTTTTTAAAAATTATTCAGAAATAAAAAATCCATCAAGATATTTACCAAATAAAAATAAAATTTTGAAATGTTTTAAATTAACAAATAAAAAACCAATAATTCCTAATTCAGAAGAATTAAAATTAAATCCCTCTTCAAGATCCGCAAAACTTAGATTTGTAACAAAAATAAGTAACCAATATAATTTTGATGATTTTAAAAAAAAATTTGAATACTTAACAGATATTGAAAATTTACAGTTTGATAAATGAAAAAACTTTTATTATTTATTCCAGTTATTTGTTTGATTGTTGCAACAACTATTACAAAAAATTCTACCAAAAAACTTGATAAAAAAATTTTTGAAATTAAAGAAAATATAAGTGTTTTAGAAGATAAATACGAATTAGTTTTATTAGATTATAATTTTCTAACTTCTCCAAAAAAGTTGATGGAATATCAAAAATTATATTTTGAAAATGAGCTTATACAAAGTGATATTGCAAGTTTTAATTGGATAAAAATTAATGGTAAAAAAATAGAAATTGGAAAAATAACGGATAATAATGAATGAGTTAAGAAACAAAGACCTTATAAATGATGAATACCATTCTGAGTTTTCATATGACGAAAATAAATCTAATCTAAAAATTTCATTTGAAAGGATAGCATTTATATTTTTTGTATTTTTTATAGTTGCAATTATTTTTTCATCCAAGTTAATTTTATTAAGCCTAACTAGTAAGCCTGAAGTCAAAAAAATATATAAAAAAGAAAATTTTAGATCTAGCATTGTTGACAAAGATGGAAACATTTTAGCAAAAAGTGTACCAATAACAAATATTGGTATTAATCCAAATTTAGTTATAGATAAAGAAAAGCTTTTAATTTCATTGAAAATGTTATTTCCAAAAAAAAATTTTAAAAAAAAAATATATGGAGATAAATTTTTTTATGTTAAAAAAAAAATATCTCCGGAAAAATTAGAACAAATATTACTTTTAGGCGATAAGTCATTCATAGAAGAAGATGGTATAGCAAGAGTTTATCCTAATGGTAAATTATTTAGCCATGTAATAGGACAAATTGATGATAAAAATAATGGTATTTCTGGTTTAGAGAAAACGTTTGATTACGAATTAAGAACATCAAAAGAGCCTTTAAAACTTACTCTTGATACAGATATCCAATATTTAATTAGAGAAGAATTAATTAAATCAAAAAAAATATTTAGAAATATAGGTAGTGCAGCAATATTAATGAATATTAATTCTGGTGAAATTTTATCTATGATTTCTCTTCCCGATTATGATTTGAATCAAAGACAAAAAATTGCTGATTTAAAATTTATAAATAGAGCAACAAAAGGTGTTTATGAATTTGGATCAGTATTTAAAACTTTTACTATTGCAGCTGGCATTAATTACGATGTTATTGAACCGCTTACTGAATTTAAGGATTTAAAAAAAAAAATAAAATGTGCCGGCAACCTTATATCAGAATATGATAACAAAATTCCTTCTGATTTAACTGCAGAAGAAATTTTGATTAGATCTGGTAATATTGGATCAGTAAGAATAGCCGAAAAAGTTGGAATTGAAAATTATGATAAGTTTTTAAGATCACTTGGAATATTAACAAATATTAGTTTTGATATAGAAGAGGTGGGCCAAACTCAGCTTGGTAGGTGGGGAAAATGCAAACTAGCGACAGTAGCTTTTGGCCATGGTATAGCCACTACATTATTACAGTTGGCAAAAGGTTATTCAATAATTTCAAATGGTGGTTTTTCTATAAATCCAACTTTGGTCTATACTAATAAAAAAAATCAAAAGCAAAGAATCCTAAATAAAAATTTATCAAAAAAACTAAATCCAATATTAAGAAAAATCGTTTCAACTGAAGAAGGAACGGCAGGATTTGCCAATGTAAAAGGATATCAGATTGGAGGCAAAACTGGAACTGCAGATCAACCAGCTAAAGGAGGATATTCTAAAAAAAAAATAAATACATTTGCTTCGGTTTTTCCTACATCAAACCCAAAATTTATTTTAGTTGTGATGCTTGATGAACCAAAAGCAAATAAAGAATTTGTTTATAAATATAGAGATGGAAGGCCTCCATACAAAGGTAATTGGAGAAATACTGCTGGCTGGACAACAGTTTGGATAACCGGACAAATATTAGAAAAAATTGGGCCAATTTTAGCCACAAAATATTAAGAGCGTAAATAATGTTTCTGAAAGATTATTATCCAAAATTAAATAAAAAATATCATAAAATAAAATTTAAAGGAATTTCATTTGACTCAAAACAAGTAAGAAATAATTTTATCTTTTTCGCCATAAGAGGAAATAAATTTGATGGAAATGAATTTATTAAAGAAGCAATTTCAAGAGGTTCTAAAATTATTATATCTGAAAATTGTAAAGATGGATTAAATGGTAAAATTTTATATCTTAAAAATAAAAATACTAGAAAATTGCTTTCAGAATTTGCAGCAAAATTAAATAATAAAAAACCGAAAAATTTAATTGCTGTCACTGGAACGAATGGAAAATCTTCAATCGCAAATTTTTACTATCAAATTTTAAAATTAAATAAAATTAAAGCTTCATCAATAGGAACGCTTGGCATTAATGGAATCAATACTAAAAAAAAAAATTTAAACACAACTTTTGATCCTATTAAAATAAATAGTTATCTTAAAATTTTAAAAAAAAAAAAAATTGATAATGTAATTTTAGAGGCATCTAGTCATGGATTGAAACAACATAGGCTTGATGGTTTGAAATTCAATATAGGTATTTTTACCAATTTAAGTAGGGACCATATTGACTATCACAAAACATTTAAAGACTATTTTAATTCAAAATTAATATTATTTAAAAAATTAATGAAAAAAAATTCATATTTTATTTATGATAAGGATTTAGATATTTCAACAAAGATAAAAAAAATTTCAAAAGACAATAATCATAAAGATTTAACCTTAGGTTCAAAAAATTCTAATTTAAAAGTTATAGATCATAAATTTGTAAACTCTTATCAAGAAGTTAAATTTTCAATGAATAATAAAATTTATAATTTTTCAACAAACCTTGTAGGAAAAATACAAATTAAAAATCTTTTGATGTCTATTTTGGCGGCTTATAAAAGCAACATCCCTTTAAATAAAATTGTAAACTCTATAAAAAAAATAAAACCAATTAATGGAAGGTTAGAAAAATTAGGTAATTTAAAAAATAATTCACTTGTAATTTTAGACTATGCTCATACACCAGATGCTTTAGAAATCTGCTTAAAAAATATTAAAGAACAGTTTAAATTTAGAAAAATTAATTTAGTTTTCGGCTGTGGTGGAGAGAGAGATAAACCCAAAAGAAAAATCATGGGAAAAATAGCAAACGAATACAGTAATAAAATTTATTTAACTGACGATAACCCACGAAAAGAAAATCCACAAAAAATAAGAAAAGAAATAAAAATTAATATAAGTAAAAGTAAATTATCAGAAATTCCATCCAGAAGACTCGCAATTAAAACTGCAATTACAAATGCAAAAGCAGATGAATTAATCGTTGTGGCTGGAAGAGGTCATGAAATTTATCAAGAGTATAAAAGAAAAAAATATTTTTCTGATAGAGAATGTATAATCAATTCTATTAGAGAAAAGAATTCTCAGTTAAAAGAAAGTTGGAAAGCAAATATTATTCAAGAAAATTTGGATAAAAAAATAAATAGCAATGTAGAAATAAATAAAGCAAGCATTAATTCTAAAGTTGTCAAAAAAAACGATGTTTTTTTTGGAATTAAAGGAAAAAAATACGATGGTAATAAATTTGCCAATCAAGCATTAAAAAAAGGAGCATATCTTTCAATAATTGATAAAAATTATGGAAAAAGTAAAAAAAATAAAATTAAAGTAAAAAATTCTTTAAATTTCTTTTCACACTGCTCTAGCATTATAAGAAAATCATCTGATCTTATTGCAATCGGTATAACAGGATCTTCTGGTAAAACTTCTTTAAAAGAACTGTTGGGTCAATCACTAAACAAAATTTATAGAACGACATATTCACAAAAATCTTTTAATAATAAATATGGAGTTCCTATTTCTTTATTTAACATTGAAAAAAAAGATAAATTTGGGGTTTTTGAAATTGGAATGAATAAAAAAGGAGAAATAGATTATTTATCAAAAATAATTAAACCTAATGTTGGTGTAATAATAAATGTTTCTTATGCTCATATTAAAAACTTTAAAAATTTATTTGGTATAGCTAAAGCAAAATCTGAAATAATTGATAATATTGCAACTGATGGTTCAATTATATTAAATGCAGATGATAGATTTTTCAATTATTTTAAGTCTAAAGCTTTAAAAAAAAAGATAAAAGTAATTTCATTTAGTAAAAAACGTAAATCAAATGTAATGTTACAAAAAATAAAAAAAATAAAAAATAAACTTGATCTTACAATAAATATTAATGGAAAATCAAAAAAATTTGTAATTAAGAAAAGTCTTGAAAATCATCTAGATAATATCCTAGCTAGCCTAGCGGTAATTTCAAATTTTATAGATTTAGAATATATAAATAAAAATTTATTCTTTAACTATAATTTACCACAAGGAAGAGGTGATGAAAATAATATAAAAATTAATAAAAAAAATATTAAACTTATTGATGAAAGTTATAATTCAAATCCACTATCTTTAAAATTTGCAATAAATAAATTTAATAAAATAAAAAGTGGAACAGATAATAAAATAGTTTTGTTAGGTGATATGCTGGAATTAGGTAAATTTTCAAAAAAACTACATATGCAAGCCGCTAAAATAGTTAATAATACCAGCATTAATAAAGTTCATGTTTATGGAAAACATATTGTTTATACATTTAACAAAATTAGACCACAAAAAAGAGGAAGAATATTACGTTCAAAAAAAGACGTCTTAAATTTTTTAAGAAATGATATTAAGGATGGTACATATTTAATGATTAAAGGATCAAATTCTACTGGTTTAAATTCTATTACCAAAAAATTAAAGTTGGGAATAAATAATGCTATATAGTTTATTTTCTAACTTGGTTGATGTTTTTAATTTTTTTAATGTATTTAAATATTTAACTGTAAGAACAGGATTATCAATGTTTACTGCCATGTTTGTAGTTTTTATAGTTGGCAATCCTTTAATCAATTATTTTTCCTCTAAGCAAATACATAATCCAATAAGAGAAGATGGACCATCTGAACATATTGTAAAAAAAATAGGAACACCAACAATGGGTGGTTTAATGATACTATTGGGTGTTTTCTCAGGAGTTTTATTATGGGGAGATCTTTCTAATCCCTATAATTGGTTTTTAATTTATATTGCCGGAGCATTTGGGTTGTTGGGCGCTTATGATGATTATCAAAAAATAAAAAAAAACAATTCTTCTGGAGTATCATCAAAATTTAAAATTATTATTCAAATTATACTAGCTTTAATCGGAATATTGATATTATATTTTTCAAGTCAATCTAATGAATTAGAAAATTTATATTTTCCATTTTTTAAAAACATAGTGGTCAATCTTGGTTGGTTTTTTATTCCATTTTATTTGTTCGTGATTGTTGGATCGTCTAATGCTGTAAATCTAACAGATGGTTTAGATGGTTTGGCAACAGTACCAGTCATACTTGTTGCAGCTTGCTTTGCTTTTATTAGTTATGTTACAGGAAATGTGGTATTTTCCGGATATTTACAAATTCCATATATAGAAGGAGTTGGAGAGGCGTCAATTTTTTGCGGTTCCATCATAGGGGCATGTTTAGGTTTTTTATGGTTCAACGCACCACCTGCAAAAATATTTATGGGCGATACAGGCTCTCTAGCTTTGGGAGGATCTTTAGGAGCGGTAGGAATAATCACTAAGCATGAGATAGTGTTGGCTATTACTGGTGGATTATTTGTTTTAGAAGCCATATCAGTTATAGCTCAAGTCATATCATTTAAACTTACTGGAAAAAGAATTTTTAAAATGGCCCCAATACACCATCATTTTGAAAAAAAAGGATGGCCAGAGTCAACTGTAGTTATAAGGTTTTGGATAATATCAATCATTTTAGCAATGATAGGTTTGGCAACATTAAAACTAAGATAATGAATGCTAGACAAAACTTTTTTTACAAAAAAAAATTTTTAATTTATGGTTTTGGAAAATCTGGCTATGCTTCATATAGATATTTAAAAAAAAATAATTTTTGTAAAATAATTGATGATAATCAAAAAAACATTCCATTAAAATTCAAATATAAATCAATAAAACATAAAGAAATAAAAAAAAACTATTTTGATTATATTGTTCTCAGTCCAGGGATAGATATTAATAAATGTAAATTATCTAAATATTTAATAAAAAATAAAATTAAAGTAATTACCGATCTTGATATTTTTTATTTAAACTATCCACATATTAAAAAAATTACAATTACAGGTACAAATGGAAAGTCCACAACATCAAAATTATTATTTGAAGTCTTAAAAGCACATAAAAAAGATGTTAGATTGACTGGCAATATTGGTAATCCAATATTATCAGAAATAAAAATAAAAAATAAAACCATTTTTATTATTGAAGCATCTTCTTATCAATTAGATTATAGCAAGTATTTTAAATCTGATTATTCTTTAATCTTAAATTTATTCCCCGATCATCTTGAAAGACATGGCAGTTTTAATAATTATGTCAAAGCAAAATTTAAATTAATAATAAATCAGTCTAAAGACAACTATGCATTTATAGAAAAAAAAAATATTTATTTAAATAATTTAATTAAAAATAATAAGATAAAATCAAAAATTTATAGAGTAAATTATAATAAATATCTAAAATATTTAAAATTTATAAAGAATCGATATTTTAACAATATAAGTAATATAAAAAATCTTGCTTTTGTATTTGCCTTATCTAATTATTTAAAACTAAATTCAAAAAAAATTATTAAAATAGTAAATGAATTTAAAGGACTAAATTATAGACAACAAATTATCCACAACTCAAAAAAATTAATGATAATTAATGATTCAAAGTCCACAAGCTTTTCGTCAACAGTTCCTTTGCTAGAATCATTTGAAAATATTTATTGGATTTTAGGTGGATTGGCTAAAAAAGGAGATAAGTTAAATTTAAAAAGAAAGTATTATAAAAAAATTAATGCTTTAATTTATGGAAAAGATAAAAATTTCTTTTCAAAAGTTTTATATAATAAAATAAAATATAAAGTTTTACATAATTTAAATCATTGTTTAAAATTAGCTCTTAAAGATGAAATAAATGAAAAAAAAATAATTATATTTAGTCCTTCAGCTGCTTCTTTTGATCAATTTAAAAACTTTGAAGACAGAGGAAAATATTTTAATAAAATTATTAAAAATCATATTAATAAGAATTACAAAAATTAAAGATGAGTAATTATTTTGATAGCTTTTATGACTGGTGGAAAAATGTGGATAAATATATTTTATTTATTGTATTTGGGTTATTTTTTTTAGGGTTGTTTTTCTCTTTAGTTTCAACTTCTTTAATAGCATCAGACAAACTTAACACTAATTCTTACCATTTTTTTTTTAAACACTTTGTATTTATTTTTATAGGTATGATAATTTTGTTATTTTTTTCATTTTTAAATCAAGATATTTTGATAAAAATTTCTATCTTCTTTTTTTTTATTGCATTTATAAGTTTGGTTTTAGTCCCTATTCTAGGTATAGAAGTGAAAGGATCTAGAAGATGGTTGGATCTTCCACTAATACCAAGATTTCAACCTATAGAAATTTTAAAACCTTTTTTTATAATTATTATTTCAGTAGTTTTATCTATCAATAATAAAAAATTATATTTTAAATATTTTGTTACCGCCATAATTCTTCTACCAATATTATTATTGTTAATTTCGCAACCAGATATAGGTCAAACACTACTTATAACAATGATATGGTTAGCTTTAATTTTTATATCAGGTATTAATATTTTTTTGTTTTTTGCATTTTTTATTACATCGGGTCTAATTGTTTCATACTTAATTATATTTATTCCAAAATTTGAGTATATTAAGCAAAGACTTTTAGTTTTTTTAGACTCAACTTCAGGCAATAACTATCAAGCAGAAAAAGCAAGTGACGCAATAATTAATGGAGGTTTTTTTGGAAAAGGTATTGGTGAAGGAACCTTGAATTCAAGAGTTCCAGAAGCTCACACAGATTATATAGTAGCCGTAATTTCTGAGGAATTTGGTGCTATTATTGTAATTGGTATACTGCTCGTGTATTTAATTTTATCATATAAAGTTATTCAAAAAATTAACTTTATAAAAAATGAAAACACAAAACTTATTTTGATTGGAAGTATTGCAATTATTTTATTACAAAGTTTCATTCATATTGGTGTAAATATTCGATTATTACCAACAACGGGAATGACGCTGCCCTTTTTAAGTTATGGAGGATCTTCTATAATAAGTACCGCTTTAATATCTGGAATAATCTTAAATTTAACTAAAAGAAAAATATTTTAAAGTGAAAAAAATAATAATAATAACAGGAGGTACAGGCGGTCATGTTTTACCCGCGCTATCTATATATGACCACTTAAAGGATAGCTTTGACGTTATTTTAATAACTGATAGCAGAGGTTCAAAGTTTATTAATGAAAAAAATTATCCTTTTAATTTAATTGAAGTACCAAATTTATTTTCAAGATTATACTTACTTCCAATAAATTTGATTAAATTTTTATTTTCAATTTTTCGTTCGTATTTTTTTTTGAAAAAACAAAATATAAGTTACTTGATTAGTACAGGTGGTTATATGTCTTTACCTTTTTGCATAGCTTCAAAATTTTTAAAAATTAAGATTTTTTTATTTGAACCAAATAGTGTTTTAGGAAGAGCAAATAAATATATGTTAAAGCTTTCTAAAAAAATAATATGTTATGACTCAAATGTAAAAAATCTACCACAAAAATATCAGAATAAAATTTATATTACTAATCCAATTTTAAGAAAAGAAATATATTTACAAAAAAAAAATCAAAATAAATATCCATCAGATATAAAAAAAATAGTAGTTATTGGAGGCAGCCAAGGAGCAAAGTTTTTTGATAGAAATATAACAAATTTAATTCTTAAAATTTCAGAAACATTTAAGATAGAAGTAAGCCAACAAGTTTTTGACAAAAATGAACAATTAGTTATTGAACAAAAGTATAATAATGCTTTTATTAAAAATAAATTATTTAGTTTTGATGAAAAATTATACCAAAACCTAGGTAATTTTGATTTTGCAATTACAAGATCTGGAGCGTCAGCAATTTCTGAACTTGCTTTTTTTAACATCCCTTTTTTAGCTATCCCTTTCCCATTTGCAAGAGATCAACATCAATTTTTTAATGCTAAATTTTATGAATCAAAAGATTGTTGTTGGTTGATAAAACAAGAAAATTTTAATATTGATCTAGTCAATGATTTAATAGTCAATTTACTTAAAGAAAAAAATGACTACTTAAAAAAAAAAGAAAATTTAGAAAAAATTTCTAACCAAAACACGTGGAATATTGTAAACAAAAAATTATTTGATCTTATAAATGAAAATTAATTTAGGTAAAACAGAGCTAATTCATTTTGTAGGCATTGGAGGAATAGGAATGAGTGGTTTGGCCCTGATAATGAACGGCCTTGGCTTTAAAGTTCAGGGCAGCGACATATCAATAAATAAAAATATTGATAGATTAAAAGAAAAAAAAATACCCATATTTTTAAATCACTATAAGAAAAATATAAAAAAAAGTACAATTCTAGTAATTTCCACTGCAATTAAGTTAAATAATCCAGAAGTTAAAGAAGCTAAGAGGTTAAAGTTACCAATTTATACCAGAGGTGAGATGCTGGGCCATATTGTTTCATTAATGAGAAATGTTGTCGTTACAGGTTCACACGGCAAAACAACTACAACATCTTTAATTTCAAGTATTTTTGCTCAGGCAAAATTAGATCCTACAATTATAAATGGAGGAGTCCTAAATTCTTTTGGAAATTCAGCAAAACTAGGAAAAAGTAATTGGTGTTTAATTGAATCAGACGAGTCTGATGGTAGTTTTTTAAAAATTCCTTTTACGTATTCGATAATAACAAACATAGATTATGAACATATAGATTATTATAAATCTATAAAGAATTTAAAAAAAAACTTTATTAAGTTTCTTGAACAAACGCCATCTCTAGGAAAAGCATTTATATGCATAGATGATAGAAATAATAAGGAAATTATAAATAAAACAAAAAACAAAAATTTTTATACTTTTGGAGTTAACAAAAATTCTAATTTTCAAATATTAAATGTAATTCAAAAAATCAATTTTTCAAAATTTGACTTAAAAATTAATATTCCTGCAAACAAAAAGTTATTAAGGAATATTAAAATTCCTCTTTTAGGTATGCATAATATAAAAAATGCAGCTTCTGCAGTTGCTGTATCTTTTTCTATTGGAGTATCCGAGAAAGTTATTAAAAACGGTTTATATAAGTTTAAAGGTGTTGAAAGAAGATTTAACTATTTATTTAAAAACAATGATGCTATTTTTTTTGACGATTATGCCCATCATCCAACTGAAATAAGTTCAGTTTTAGATGGAGTTAAAGAAGTTTATAAAAAAAAAGAAATTGTATGTATCTTTCAACCTCATAGAATATCTAGAGTTAATAGTTTAAAAGTAGAGTTTTCAAAATGTTTTAAGAAAGCAGATACAGTAATATTGTGTCCAATTTATAAAGCTAATGAAAATTTAAAATTAAATTTTTCTTATAGCTCATTTGCCAAACTTATAATTAAAAATTCTGGAGTTAAATTAATCAGTATCGAAAATGAATTGGATTTGAGAAAGTTATTAAAAAATACAGCTTTTGGAGAAAAAATTTATATAGGCATGGGAGCTGGTTCAATTTCTACTTGGGTAAAAAAATTAAAAAATAATATTTAATGATATTAAGTGATATTGAAAAATTTTCAGAAAATATTCAAGGAACTGTTTCTTTTGACTATGAAATTAAAAATTTAAATTGGTTCAATATTGGTGGTAAAACAAAGATATTTTTTAAACCAAATTCTCTTAAAGAATTAATAGAATTTTTAGAATTATATTCAAATAGAGGAAAGATATTTATTTTGGGAGCTGGATCAAACGTATTATTTAAAGACAGCACTTATAATGGAGCGGTGATTAAGTTGGGAAAAAATTTTTCAAATATTTCTATTTTAAATGAAAATACAATAATTGCTGGTGCGGCAGCTACACAGAAAAAGTTATCTGAATTTGCTAGAGATAACAATATTAGTGGTCTCGAGTTTATGTATTGTATTCCAGGCTCTGTAGGCGGAGGTATAAGAATGAACTCTGGTTGCTTTAATAAAGAATTTCAAGATGCGTTAATTTCAGTTCAAATGATAGATAAAAATGGAAATGCCAAAACTATACCAGCAAAAGAAATAAACTTTAAATATAGAGGCACCGACCTTGATGAAGATGCTATTTTTTTAAGTGCGACTTTTAAAGGATCTAAAAAAGATAAATTTAAAGTAGAAGAATATATGAATGAACTCAAAAGTAAAAAAGAAGATTCGCAGCCTTCGAAATTAAAAACTGGAGGCAGTACTTTTAAAAATCCTAAAGATCAAACTGATAAAAAAGTTTGGGAATTGATCAAAGATTCTGTTTCAAAGGAAATAAATTTTGGTGATGCAAGAATATCAGAAAAACACGCGAATTTTTTTGTAAATAAAAAAAATGCAAAATATGAAGATATGAAGTCGCTAATAGATTATGTAAAAGCAAATGTTAAAGATAAAACTGGTATAATTATAAATCTCGAAATTGTGATAGTTGAATAATGAAAAAAATATTAATCCTTGCTGGAGGATATTCAAATGAAAAAGAAATAAGTCTTCAAACTGCAAAAAGTGTTTACAAAGAACTGAAAAAAAATAAAAAATATAATATAAAAATACAAGAACCTGACGGCAGCTTTGTTAAGGAATTAAGAAAGTTTAAACCAGATTTAGTATTTAATTTATTACATGGAAGATACGGTGAAGATGGATATGTTCAGGCAATTTTAGAGTCTGAAAAAGTAAAATATACACACTCAGGAGTTTTATCTTCTTCATTAGCAATAGACAAGGAACTTTCAAAAAAAATATTCATCAAAAATAATATTTTAACTCCAAAATATATAAAATTTATTTTTAAAAAAAATTTTAAAAAAAAAATAATAATACAAGAGGTCAAAAAAAAATTAAACTTTCCAGTTGTAATTAAGCCCATAAACGAAGGTTCAAGTGTAAATGTTTATATAAGCAAAAAATCTAATTTAATTAAGAATTTGTTAAAACTCAAAGACTATGGTGAAGCATTAATTGAAAGATATATTCCAGGAAGAGAAATACAGGTAGCAATTTTAAATCAAAAAAAAATAGGGGTGATCGAACTTAAACCAAAGAGAAAGTTTTATGACTATGAGGCAAAGTATAATCCAAAAGCAAAAACTGAACACATCATTCCTGTAAATTTAACAAAAAAACAATTAAAAAAAGTTAACAATATTGCATTAAAAGCTCATAATTTATTAAAATGCAGAGGTGTTTCAAGATCAGATTTTAGATTTTACAAAAATAAATTTTATTTACTTGAAACCAACACGCAACCAGGGATGACATCACTTTCTTTAGTGCCAGAGATAGCGAGATACAATAATATTAAATTTAACCAATTAATCGAAGAAATAATGGATGATGCTGCGATCAATAAATAAAAAAAAAATATATTTTTATTTATTAGTTTTGTTTTTTTTAAGTACAAGTTTAAATTTGAATATTATTTCAACATTAAAAAGTTCTAATTTAGTAAAAAACATAGAAATAAAAGGTATAGAAGGAAAAGAAAAACAGCTTTTAAGTGAAGAACTTAAACAATTTAAAAATCAAAATATTTTTATAATTGATAAAAATCAAATATTTAAAATTTTAAATTTGTTTAATTTCATAGATTATTTTTACATAAAAAAAATATTACCATCAAAACTAATTGTATCTGTGAAAAAAACTGAATTTTTCGGTTTAACGATTATTGATGGTAAAAAATATTATGTTGGAAAAAATAAAAAATTTATTTCAGTTACCAAAGTAGAGCATGAGAAAGATTTACCTTTAATATTTGGAAATTTTAAGCCAAGCGAATTCTTGGATTTACAGAAAAAACTAGAGCAAG
>CEUA01120307.1_pt1 | contig 15971 bp, 9 predicted proteins | sample 361541 | NCBI WGS metagenome assembly CEUA01 (sample SAMEA2623079, study PRJEB7988) | marine metagenome | isolation source: saline water (ENVO:00002010), including
GATTAAATTTCTAATGCTTGTAGACGTTCCTCATAAATAACAATTTTTTCTTTATACTGCCTCCTAAGGTCTGAAACGAAATCATCAAAATAACTTTTACTCAGGTCCTGTCTAAGGTGTGCCCGGACACGTCCCACTGCTTGCTCAAATTCCACCTTTTCTTCGGGAATCTTTTTCAAAACCTTAAACACAGAAAAACCATTGTTAGTTCTTATCGGACCGACAATTTCTCCGACATTGGCGTCCTTAGCTTCCCAGCCTAATTTTCCGTATTTGTCTGGATTGAGAAGTTGCATTCTTCCGCCCGCACGTCTGATACGTGTGCTACGGGTAGAGTAACGTCTCGCAATTTCATCAAAGTCACCACCCTTTTCAATTTCAGCACGTAATTTTACGGCCTGTTCTCGCTCGTCGACCAAAACCTCTAAGATCGATGTCCGTTCTGGCCGTGTATAACGGTCTTTGTTTTGGGTAAAGTATGCGCGCTCTTGGTCTTCGTCGAAATCTATTTGCTCGATCACTTCTTGTTCGCGTAACCGATCTAGCAGTTCCTCTCGCTCAACACGAAATAGTGCGTCTGAGATTGAATCAATTTCCAGCATACCTTGTTCTCTACCATATTTAGGAAGTTCGATTTTAAAAGCGTATAATCGCCGAGCATAAGAGCGTAGATCATCGATATTACGAATCTCAGCTTGATCTCTTTCGCTGTGCATCGCGTTCATAAAGTGCTCTATAGTCCAATTTCGACCCTCGACAGTGAAAAGGGGTTGTTGAAGTTCACCTCTTTTAAATTCAGGACTATCTTTTCCCGCCTGACTTAACCGAGTAAGTAGCAACTGTATACCTTCGCTATGCTCACGGATTTGTAATTTATCAGCAAGCCCCTCTAGGAATTCAAAGGTCGCGAGGGCCTGTTTTTGTTCCAACATTATTTTTTTTACCGACGAGACAGCACTTTCAAAAGGGACGTTACGCGTGTCGACGATTTTCATTATTGAGTAGCCGTCAGGCTCTTGTATTGGACCCAAAAGTTCACCAACAGGCGTATTGAAAACTTGTCGCCGAAGGATGTGACTTTTGAAACTTAGTCGACTCATCCAACCAATGTCACCGCCCTGCATTGCCGTTTCTCCATCTTCCGAAAGATCCATGGCTATTTCTGCAAAATCTTCACCGGCATGCGTTCGCTGGAATACACGATCAATCCCAATAGGGCTGGCGATTAAGATACGACTCACTCGGCGCTCTTCTCCGATATGGTATCGCTTGAAGTATTCTCGCGCCTCTTTTGTTGTAACGTTTTCGTTACCTGTGACGACTCCCCTACGAAAAAGCTCTTCTAAGAGAAGCTCTTGTTCTTTTTGTTCAACTTTGTTTTTTACTTTGAATTCATTATGTAGGTTTCGTTTACGCGCTTCCAAGAGGAGGATCTCTATGTCAATCAGTCGGTCAAGGGTCTTCCGTTGGTTCTCTGTAGTCTTTTCACTTGGATTTTTATATAGCTTATGAAAGGCGCGCTCCAGACGTTGGGAACTAATTTCTACATTTCCTACAACAGCCATCGTATTGGGATCACCTTCTTGTCTTTGTGGACTATCGCAAGCAAATAAAAATATTGTCAGGGTAAAACTAATTCGATTAAACAAATAAATTCTCCTATGCAAACTGTGTCTTTTTGAACCGGTATCTAAACGATCTTGTACTCGTTGCGTTATACTCGGCAGGTCAAGATAACTTGACGGCGGTTTCAGTGCAAAATAGAATAGAAGTATTCGAATATCAACTATTCAATTTTTAGGTGATCATAGAAAGTTTATGATAAGAATTGTTTTAAAATATTTCCTGATTCTGGTCTTGTCTTGGTCATGTAAGGATCAAAAAATCACTCTTGATGATGAGTATGAAGTAGAAACTGAAGAGAAACACCTTGCCTCGAAGCTCGATGCACCAGTACTGGTTAAATTTGTGGATGTGGCCACAAGAGTCGGAGTAGATTTTAAGCATACAAGTGGAAAGTCAGGCCGGAAGTATGGTGTTGAGACGATAGGATCCGGTGCAGTTTTTTTTGATTATAACGATGACGGTTGGATAGATTTATACGCTGTAAATGGTTCTTCTTTGCCGGGTTACACCGGGATTTCTGATGTTGGCAATGCCATGTATCATAACGAGTCGGGCTTTTTTTCGGAGGTTGGATTGAAGTTGGGTGTAGCCGATTCAAAATATGGAATGGGCGCAGTAGCTGGTGATTATGATAATGATGGTGATAGCGATTTATTTGTTAGCAATTTTGGAACTAATGTTCTCTTCCGTAACGATGATACTCTCTTTGTTGATAAGACGCACCTGATTGAAGGCAGTGATAGTAGTTGGTCCACAGGATGTGCGTTTCTTGACTATGACTTAGATGGAGATCTCGATCTCTACGTAGCAAATTATCTGGAATACGCGTTTGAGGAAGCGGAGTTTGATGAAAATGGAAAATTGTTCAGACCTAGGCGCCACCTAGCACCAACTGAGTATGGTAGTCGTAGAGATTTTTTATATCGAAATGATGAAGGGATTTTTACAGATGTGACGAAGCAAACGGGATTGATAAGTGAACATGGTCGAGAGTTAGGTGTAGTCTTTTTCGATACAGACTTAGATGGTGACCCGGATTTATTTCAGGGAAACGATGCAACACCAAATTCTCTTTATCGTAACGACGAGGGGTTTTTTACGGAAACAGGTCTTTGGGCTGGTGTAGCATATAACGATGCTGGAAAGCCAGAAGGAACAATGGGTGTAGATGTTGGTGACTATGATTTAGACGGCTTGCCTGATGTTGTAGTTACGAACTTTCAGTGGGAGAGTAATACATTATATCGGAACTTTGGTAACGGTAGATTTCGAGATGTGTCAGCCGATGCAGGTCTTGCTGTAAGCAGTTTAGATCGTTTAGCGTTCGGAATTAATTTTTTTGATTACGACAATGATGGTGATGAGGACTTGTACGTGGTCAATGGTCATATAGACGAGGACATTGAACTTTTCGACCCTCAAGCTAAGTATGCCCAACGAGATCAATTGTACCGAAATGAGTCAGATGGCACATTTGTTGATATCAGCGAGAATGCTGGACCTGGGCTTGAAATTGAGCGCGTAGGGCGTGGATCTGCTATTGCAGATTATGACAATGATGGCGATTTAGATATATACGTGCTCAACACTGCAGGTGTGGCAATGTTACTGCAAAATAACACCTCTCCGATTGGAGATTGGTTTAGTGTTTCCTTATCTGGAACAGTAAGCAATCGCGACGCCTACGGTGCGCGGGTTGAAGTATGGCAACGCGGCAAGGCTGCTGTGCGTCACAAGCGAAGCAGCGCGAGTTATTTATCTCAAAACGATCCTCGGTTGCATTTCGGTTTGGGTGATTTGCCGATGGATAGCTTAGTGGTGTATTGGCCGGACAACCGACGCCAGCGCGTTCATCCTGATCTTGATGGTAATGTCCTTAATATTATCGAGCCAGAGTATAGTAGCCCCCAAAATGTTTTTCGATCCGGTGTTTTGAAAGATGAAGATTTTGAATTAGATGTTGATCTACGGCGTTTTTGGCAGGAAGCTCCGCTTGTGTTACCAGAAAAAGTCAGTGAAGATTTATCCAAACCGGAATTGGCCTTGCTCAGAGAGTCCGTTGAGAGAGAACCTGAAAATACTGATGCACGAGTTAGCCTTATTAAAGGGTTAATTGCTCATCGTGCCTATACATCGGCTGATAGTGAATTGGTGGCTGCTCAAGCTATCGATTCTGAAAATGGCGCCCTCAGTTCTATTCAAGGACGACTTCAAAGTGACCTTGGTGATATAAATGGTGCAGTAGCTTCGTTCGAACGTGCAATCTTTTTAAATAATGACATAGCTGAACCACATTACTTACTGGGCAATTTACGTGTACGTCAGCAACGTCTGGAGAATGCTGTTCAATGCTATGAAAATGCTATTGAAAGAGATCCAGGGCATTTAAAGTCCTATTACAATCTTGCTGGTCTGCATGCGAGACAAACTGATTACGGACTTGCCATAAACGTATTGGAGAAAGGATTGAAGGAATTACCGGAAGAGGTCGAATTACTTTTCCAAATGGCGACCGTACATTTTATACGTGCAGATTACAATCTTGCCATGGATTTATTAGAGAAAATTATTAATACCGACCCGACTCGAGCAGATGCTTACGATATGGTTGCCCAAATCTATATGAATCAAAACGATTTTGAGGCTGCGCTAAAGGCTTTGCGACGTGGTCTAACGCAGCAACCTGATGATCGATTGTTGATGGTTCGAATGGGCGTTTTATTGGTTCAGACTGGTGAATATCATCAAGCAATTGACTTCCTTGAAACAGCGAAGGAAAAAGATCCAGATCGAAGTGAAGTGTACTACAATCTGGGACAAGCACTCACCCGAAATAAAGACTATTCTAGAGGGAAACAGGTTTTAGATTATTTTCGTCGATTACAAACTTCTCACGAAGAAATACTCGAATACAAAACCGCTATCGTTTTAAATCCAAGAGACGCGTTGGCTTATTATCGACTTGGCGTAGTCTATGCGAAGATGGAGCGTTACGCTGCTGCGATTCAGGCTTATAGTGCTGTTTTACAAATTTCCCCCAATCACGTAAATGCCTTGAATAATGTTGGAAATATTTATCTCAGAGAGCGAGATGTAGATCGAGCTATCCGTGCCTACACGCGTGTTTTGAAGATCGACCCGAAATATGCTAGAGCACATTATAACATGGGCAATGCCCATGTTATGCTTGGAAACGTTGAGCTTGCAATTAGAGCTTTTCGGCTTGCTTTAGAGATGGATTCCTCATATGCTGCACCAAAATCAATGCTCAAAAAACTGTATGAACTAGGATATTCTAATGCGAAATTAAACTCAATTGGCGAAGGTGTTGAGGAATTGAGCAAGGCGTCATCCAACCAGTGAGTGTTAAAATTCGTTTGTCGGTGGGATTGGTATCCTCCGCAATAATCATTTATGAGATTAGTCTAACGAGGCTGTTTTCTTTTACCCAACATCATCATTATACATTCTTAGTTTTGTCGGGTGTTATTTGTGGGCTGGGTATTGGCGCAGCGATTGCTATTCATATTTACCCGAAATTTATAAGGTTAAATAGCTGGTTAGAGACGACTTCTGGTCTCTGTGCCGCGAGTATTTTTTTTGCTGCATTACTTCTTGTTCAATTTCCTCGTTGTCCGCTTCCGGCCCAGTTAAGTTTTGCCATTGTTCCTGTTATTTTAATCGGACTTTTTTTGGCTTGGACTTTTTCGTTTTATCAACGTGATAGTCAACGGCTATATGCTTTTGATCTACTTGGATCTGCCTTCGGTACATTAATGGTTGTGCCTTTTATTGAATGGCTTGGGGCGCCAGGAGCGTTACTGGCAAGTGCTGCAATGATATCGTTTGCCGCATTCGTTGTTCGGCCAAAACTTCGGTCGTTCATGGTTTCTCTTGTTTTTCTTTTCATGGTATTAATGCAAGGGGTTGCTAATTGGATAGAAATTGATTTGGCAGAGGTTGCTAAAGACCCCAATAAGCCTATGCATCGAGCGATTAAATCTGGCGGTAAGTTACTTGAAAGTCGGTGGAGCTCGTACGCTCGTACGGATCTTATTGATCGCAGTGGAGATACGGGTCTAAACCTGTATGTTGATGGAAGCGCAGGTTCGTATATGTTCCGTTTTGGAGGTGATGTTCGAAAGTTGTTTTTTCTTCGTCGGGAAGCGGGATTTTTCCCCTACTATTTTGGGCCTCGGAACAGCGTATTGATTATCGGTCCAGGGGGTGGTCAAGACTTGCTCTATGGATTAATGACCGGATGGGAAAATATTGATGCGGTAGAAATTAACCCTGAAATATTTTCGATTTTAAGAAATTATGCTGATTACAATGGCCATTTGCTTGATCGAGAAGGTGTTAATGTCTATGTGGGGGATGGTCGAAGATTTGTAGAGCGATCTAAGCAGTCATACGATATGATTGCTTTACCACTAGTTTACGCAGAGGCGGCAGATCTGGTGGGTTATGCTCTTCAAGAAAATTATCTATTTACCGTAGAGGCCTTTTCTACTTATTTGAATCGTCTTTCTTCCGATGGGCGTTTAGTTGTGTTAGTGCACAATCACGAATTGATGTTACGAGTGGTTTCCACGTTGGCTCACCTGTGGGAACAAAATGGCCAAAATACTAAAGAGATGTTAAGGCATCTGGTAATTATCAATGGCACTAGATCTGATAGTGGAGTTAGTAAGGCCCAACGTCCATTGATAATGGTTAAGAAAACTCCATACAGTGATCAACTGCTGTGGCAGATGGACTCTGCCTTGAAAGAGTTGGGGTTACGTTGGTATTTCGCCCAAGGTATAAAAACTCCAGCGGAATTCGTTGCTTTAAATGCTGAGGGAATAGATTCGTTTGTAGATATTCAGGATGTTGATATTTCTCCAGTTTCTGATTCCAAGCCATTTTTTTATAACATATCGTCTGGAATTGATCAAAAGCTTATTACAGCTTTGTGGATCTCTGGATTGTTGTGCGTAATTGTCTTAATTGGGCCTTATTTTTCAAGGCGTGTGACAAGTAATGATTCGGAACCTTTTCATCTGAGGTATATAATTTTTGCAATGGGTTTGGGGCTGAGTTTTATGCTTTTCGAAATTTATTTATTGCAGCGCCTCTCTTTCTTTCTTGGCTATCCTGCTTTGACGCTAGTCGTTACACTATTCGGCTTGTTGTTGGGTGTCGGGATTGGTAGTATGTTGGCTGAAAAGCTTGAAATTTTTAGGGCTTCACGAGGTCTTTCAAAGATGACAATCGCAGTCGGTATAATTATTGGATTTTATCATGTGCCGACGGATTTATTTTTCCAATATTTGCGAAATTGTTCCGGGTTTGAACGTGTGCTTTTTTCCCTGTTTATAGCTTTTGTCCCTGGTATCTTCTTGGGAACGTTGTTTCCGTCGGCAATGCGATTAGTTGAGTCTTCACGTAGTATTTCTTGGATGTGGGCAACTAATGGAGTAGCGTCCGTTTTTGGATCAATATTGGCAGTGATCATACTAACGGAATGGGGCATTGAGCTTGTTACGGGGGTGGCAGGTTCACTATACGCTGTTTCTGGAATTGTGTTGTGGAACGGAAGGCTCGAATCAGACACGGAGAACTTAAGTAAAGAAAAATCGCTGTCAGGTATCTTTATTTTGATTTTTCTTTTAATTACTCTATGGTTTGCTATTTTTGAATTTGTCAGGGTTCGGCATTGGTCAGCACCTCAAGGGAGCCCGCACCCACGACCACAATTTTATCCGGAAATTTGGCCAGAGTCTTTGAGTTCGCATTGATTTTTGAGCAAGAGTTACTCAAAGCGTATATTTTATTTTGTGGTGTCAATTTACATTTCTTTCTTCTGCTGTAAGGACAAAAAATAGTGAAATGAATGTGCTTATTACTTTTTGCGTAGTGCTTTTATCGAAGGCTGTCGCACTACCGATGCCTCTTTTTACAGACGTTACATCTCAATCAGGGATAGACTTTCGTCATACAAATGGGGCCGGCAGATCGAAATTTGTGATAGAGACAGTAGGGCCTGGCGTTGGTTTCTTAGATTATGACTCGGACGGTTTTCTCGATATTTACCTAATTAATGGAGCTGCAACACCTGGCATAGAATATGAGATAACCCCACAAAATGCATTATACCGGAATTTGCGTGATGGTGGATTTGCTGATGTTACTGACGCTTCAAAAACCGGGGATGAAGGTTACGGTATGGGAGTTGCTGCGGGAGATTACGATAACGACGGTAACATAGATATTTACCTTGGTAATTTTGGAGCTAACGTGCTATATCGCAATGTTGGCGATGGCACTTTTGAAGATGTTTCCATCTCAGCTGGGGTTGTTGACCCGCGTTGGACGACGAGTTGCGCATTTTCAGATGTTGATCGAGATGGATTTGTTGACCTTTATGCTGCAAACTATCACGATTTTTCTTACACCAATCATAGGGTTTGTTCAGAGGGCGGAAGTGGATTGCAACTATACTGCGGTCCTGAAGCATTTGATGGGGTTGGCGATGTATTATATCGAAACTTAGGGAATGGAAAATTTATCGATGTTACTGAGAGTTCAGGATTGTTGCGGGAAGATGGTAAGGAACTAGGAGTGGTTTTCGGTGATGTTGATATGGATGGAGATTCTGACCTGTACTTAGCAAATGATAAAACTTTGAATTTCCTTTTTCTAAATTCTGGTGATGGAACTTTTAGTGAAGTAGGTTTAATATCGGGCGCTTCTTACAATGAGGATGGTGACGTGGAAGCTGGAATGGGAGTAGATATGGGCGATTATGATAACGATCTATCGCCCGATTTATTTGTTACCAATTTTCAGTGGGAAACAAACACACTTTATCGAAATTTAGGAGATGGGACGTTTTTGGATGAGACTTATATTGCTGGTTTAGGAAAGGGCAGCATACCCTATTTGTCGTGGGGTACAAGATTTTGTGATTTTAATAATGATGGCTATAGAGATATTTTTATAGCAAATGGGCATCTGGAGAGTGATGTGGAGATCTATGAAAACGCTACATTTGCTCAGAAAAATCAGCTCTTTTTAAACGAAGGTGATGGCCATTTCCAAGAATTTCATGCTCAAAACGGAGCTTTAACAATAGAAAAAGTGAGTCGAGGCGCTGCTTTTGGTGATTATGATGTAGATGGCGATATCGATGTATTGGTTGCTAATATTAATGATTCGCCTTCGCTCATGCGAAATGATACGGAAGCAAAGAATCACTGGATTCGATTACAGTTGATCGGATCCGAGAGTAACAAATCGGCAATCGGAGCGAGAGCTGAAGTTTACTCAGGTGGGTTGATGCAAACGGATGAGGTGCGCTCTGGTGCTAGTTTCTTATCTCAGAGTGCAATGTCGCTACACTTTGGACTTGGCTCTTCAGATATCCTGGATAAGCTCGTCGTTTTTTGGCCCTCTGGAGTTGTAGATACCTTAAGGCAATTGTCGGTTGATAAAATCGTGGTCGTCTCTGAGGGAAGTTCAAAGTGAGGTGGTTTTCAGCATGCCCGTGGTGATTATGATGTTGACGGTGATTTCGATGTTTTGGTGGTTAACAAGGGAAGAAAACACACCGAATTTAGAAATGGCTCCGGGTTCAACTGTAGACGCGGAACTACATTTTCAACGTGGGGTAGTGCTTGCTTCGGAGGGTCGGGATTTGGAGGCAACAGACGCTTACATTCAAGCCTTGCAGAAAGCGCCAAGTTATATAAAGGCTCACTACAATTTAGCTAATTCCTACGCGCGGCAGTTCAATTACCCGGAAGCCATATTTTATTATAAAAACGTCTTGGGTCTAGATTCGACCCACGTATCAGCTCGCCACAATTTGGCGGCTATGTACGTTCGACAATTGAATTATGTTCAGGCAATAGATGAACATGAAAAGGTTTTGGAGATTGATCCAAATCATATGTCGACCTACTACGATTTGGGTTATATACATTTTCTCCGGGGTGAATACGATCGTGTGAGAGCTCTGATGAGTGAAGGTCGACGCCGAGATCCTAATCAAGCATCGTTCTATCGATTACTAGGGTTAACTTTGGCAAAAGAGCTCAAGTTTACAGAGGCTCGTCAGAGGTTTCAAGAATCCATAAAGCTCGATAGTATGAATGCAGCGACATTTGTCGATCTTGCTCAGGTATGTATGAAATTACGAGATTATGATGCTGCAGAAAGTGCTAGTCGTCGAGGTGTTGAACTGGATCCGCTGCATAAAGAAGGGCACTTTGTATGGTCTAATTCACTTCGTCGTTTGGGTCGAAATAAGGAAAGCCAAGAGATATTAAAAGAATTTAGGTTGCTTGATCAGGAGTTAGATAAAATTGAAGATCAACTGCGGATGCTTGGTAACAATCCTGCAGATCATGAAGCTCGAGCAATGCTGGGCTTGCTGTATTCTGAACAGGAGAGGTATTCAGAAGCATTAGAGGCTTATCGCATCGCAACCCGTTTAGCTCCCGACAGTTTAAGTTATCAGAATAACTTAGGGAATATGTACTTTCGGTTGGGACAAAATGAGGCCGCTATAGATGCCTATGAGATTGCCATTAAATTGGATCCTGCCTATTCTGAAGGTCATTACAATTTGGGTCAGGTTTTTTTGAGCCAGCAGCGTTTTTCTGAGGCTTGGACATCTTTCCAGCGTGTTTTAACATTGAATCCACAGCATCCGTATGCAAATTATTTTATGGGTTTATTGTATGCTCGCGATGACGATTTTGCGTCTGCGGTTAAGGTTTTTGAAAAAACTGTGGCTGGTGCGCCCTTGTTTCTCGATGCTCGCCAAAAACTGGCTGTAGCATATTTAAAAACGGGTCGAGTAGGTGATAGTAAAAACCAATTGAAACAGATTCGAGAATCACAAGAGAATGAACATGTCGAAGATGATTAAAGGAATATTGTTTGTTTTAGGCGCAACATTTGTGTTGCAGTACTTTGGCTGTGATTCGGAAGGTGTGAGAATGGTTTCAGAACTTGAGACGGCGGACACGGTTGCTCTGGCAGTTGTTGGAAATGTAGAAATCGGGGCGGATCGCTATGAATCCTACCTTCATCGATTACCTTCGGAATTTCGAAGCAATGTTGAACCACTTCGCTATATTGACGCGATTATCGAAGAAGAGTTGCTTGTACAAGAAGCGGCTGCTCGTGGTTTGGATAGGGTCTCCGATGTTGTCGATTCTGTCCGACATGACAGAATTTTACTTATGCAACAGGCGCTCTATGAGCGTGTAGGAATTGGACAGATAGACATAAATATGGATTCGCTCCGCGCATATTTTGTTCGAAGCCCCTACAGCAGAAAGGTTCGTTTTAGCCTTATGATGGTTCGAGATTCGACGAAAGCAACGGAGCTTTTAGGTCTTTTGCGCGAAGGAGGGGATTTTGATGCAATCTCTATGGAGTATTCTCAGGATTCACGGATTCTAGATCGAAATGCTGATATGGGCTACCATCGGTGGGGTGACACCATGCCCGAATATGCATACCTGACGGAACGCGCATTTGACATGGAAGTTGGTGAAGTTGAAGGACCATTAAAGGTAGCCGATGGGTTTTTTGTTTTGAAAGTAACCGACGTACATCCGGTCAGTTTTGATCAAGAAAGAGTGACGATAGAAAAATCATTTCGTCGAGAGGTCGTTGGTCAAGAGCTTCTCGAATATTATAATCAGTTACATAAACAATATAACGTCCGTTATGAACCACTAGCTGTAAAAAAAATGCTCTGGCATATAGAAAATCGGTCTAAACATTTTGATGCTCAAATGAAAGTCGTTGAATATGACGGGGGCACCCTTCTTTTGGGTCGAGCAATAGAAATGATGAAAGGGGTTAGAGCTAATAAAGATGCGCTTCGGCGAGAATTTGCTCGGCAGATTCTCGCTTCTTTAGAGGCAGTTCGCTTAGATATTCCTGAGAGTCCTCGAGTTTTATTGGGGGTTGAAGGCGCTTACCGCAAATATTCTGTGCGCCGGTTGAAGAACCAATTACTCTCGAACATCTCAGAACCCAATGTGAATGCGCTTCGGCTTTTTTTCGAAACCCATAAAGATAAGTATAAAGTTCCTGAGAAAGTCCACGTTGATAGGTTTTTGACGTCAGAAGTCAGAGAAGCGAGTAAAATGGCCGGAAGGTTAAAATCTGGACAAACGGTAGCGCAAGATCGCTTTGTGCGTCTTATTTACGGTAGTGGGGCTTGGCAAGGGGAAAACCCTGTAAGCCGTGCTCTTAGGGCATCTCCGGGAACAGTACATGGCCCGTTTGATACGGATACGGGATATATAGTCTTGCGTATTGTAAGTCGGAGCGATGCTCATTATCCAGTTTTCGAAGAAATAGAAGAAATTTTAAGATCGGACTGGCTGAAAGATCAAACTCACAGAGTACTCAAAGATTTTGCTACTGAATTGCGTTCTCGACGTGAAGCAGAAATTTTTGTAAATGTAAAAGGTTTACGAGAATTTACTAAAAAGGTACTGCTCTAATTAAAAGAACAGTAAGATAAGATATGACACAGGGTATTGAGATGTTTCGTACGGGTTACATTGTGGATCGCCGTCAAGATTATGTTTGGTTTCTTGCACTTCCACTTGTATCCATAGTATTTGCGCTGGTTTCAGGTAAATATTTCCCAGGTGCTGTTTTGGCTGCAATTGCATTATGGGTTACGATCCCACATCATTTTGTTACATGGTTGCGTGTTTACGGATCGCCCAATGAATTTGCCCGTTTTAAGGATCGTTTTATCTGGGGCCCGGTAGTTTTGATTGGCTTTACCTATCTGTTACTACATTATGCTCCTCTCAGCTTAGTTCTGATAGTGACTCTTTGGGATCATCAGCACAGCTTGATGCAGCAATATGGGTTTGCACGTGTTTATGATTTTAAAGCCAATACCGGAGCGCCATCCACTGCTAAGTTTGATTTGCTTTTTTCTTGGATATTCTTTGTTAACATGTTAATAGTGTCTCCACTTTTTTCCACATTGTGGATTCGGATGTTTCATGAGTGGCATCTGCTTATTGACGTAATTCATGTTCAATTGATACAAAATGTATCTTGGATATTAACAGGCGCGTACGGTGTTATCTGGTTATTGCATATTATTTGGACATTGCGAAAAGGATATGCGATTAATCCCTTGAAATATGCCTTTCTCGGAGTGAGTTATTTTCTTTGGTATTTTACGAGCTTCTCAACAGAATATTTACTCGTTTATGCGGTTGCCCATCGAATTATGCATGGTGTTCAGTATGTCGTAATGGTGTATTACTATAACCGCCACAAGGTTGAAAGAGGTGTTAATGATTCGCCGCTGATTAGTTTTGTCTCACGTCCGGGCAACGTGAAAGCATTTTTGTTGATGTGCGTTGCTTATGCTCTTGTGTTTCATGCATTGAGCGAGGGGCATGTACGAGATTTTGGCTTTGGTTTTGTCGGCTTTAATGCCAACTTTGATCTATTCAGCTATTCGCTATTGAGCTCCTTCGCTTTGATACACTACTATTACGATGCCTTTATTTGGAAAGTTAGGAAAAAAGAAGTGCAAGAAGGGTTGTAGGAAAAACATATCATTCATGTCCTATCTCCGATCTTTTAAATTACTCGCAATTATTTTAATCATCGGTACGGTGCTTGCCGCGTTGGAACGTCACCAACGTTTTTTGTTTAATCATCTTTCCGAACGTGCTAATTCACGTAGTCATCCTTCTCTTAAAGGAGATTCTCTCAAGAATTTGGCTGATGTGTTGTACGCTATCTATCCGGATAGAGCTGAGGCCAATCTTTTGATGGGTAGGGCGCTTTTAGACAAGGGGAATTTGAAGGAGGCTCGAAAATATTTAGAGGAAGCACTCGAATTAGACCGTAATAATCAACAATTACTTTTTCTTTATGCACAATTGTTATTGGATGTGGGAGAGGACGAGGTGAAAATAAGTGCCGTTGTTAATGAACTAAGACGGCTTTTCCCTCGTTCAAAAAAAGCCGTAGAAGCTTATTTCGATCGAGCCTCAAAAGGTAAATTGCATATGAATGATGGTCTTTATTAGTCTCAGTTGTTACTAAACAATTTGCCAACATTCATCGTTATATTTCGTGTTTCACCACCTCTTTCCTGTACGGTAAGCTTTCCATCTTTATATTCTATATTTCTAACGCCGTTAAAATTGCGCGGTACTTTCATAAGAAAATTCGCGTATGAAAACAGCTGGACCTCATTGGCATCGATGAATTTAAAAATATGTTGATCAAAAATCTTTCCTTTTTGTACTAAAACAGGGCCGGGTTGGTGCAGGCCTGTGGTTCCGAATTCGAGTCCCCTCGCGAATGGTTTGTCATCTGTAACATGTCGCCAAGCATCAAACCAAGGGTAATCTTCTGATGGCCAAATATAGCCAATAAGCAGCTGTTGTTCGGCATTGACAGCTGTGGTCCAACCATACTCCTCTTCTATTATGTAGGAAACGACAGCGGGGGTCGCATCATTTGTTAGATGACGCATATTGACCGTAGTTCCATCTTTTTTCTTGGCATTAGGCCATCTAACCTCAGGAGTTTCAAAATGGGGTGCGGGAGTTTCTTGCATGAACCCTCTCGTTCCATTTGCATCAACGATCGTTGTTTCATCAAGAAAGGGAGGACCTATGGTCGGATGTTGAACAATGTTGTAAATACGTCCTATATGGCGGGTATTCTTTACGGCTTCATCTACTTTGAAAATGGCTTCACTTTTATGAAGTTGGATTTTGCGCACAACCTCTAATCCCGCGAGCGGCAAAGTAGCCATCATTTTTGCTTCGACAAAACGACCAGAATCTATAGGGGCTTGTGTTACCGACCACCAACTTGTTGAAGCTTCACCATGCCATCCCATACCATGGGCAATTTCTGCAGCTGTCGCGGGACCCCAGCGGTCTAAACATAGAAAATGACCCATTGAACGGGGCGTTAAAGGAGGGTCATCCTCTGGCGTTTCGCTGAAATCCCAACTATCCCACTGTAATGGGTTCAGACCGTTTTCTCCTAAGTGAAAATCAGCGATAGAGCCTCCACCCAAATCGATAATTATTTCAGCAGTTTTACTCGTCATCTTTAAGGTGGGGCGGTCTTCGTTAGCGAATAGAGATGTTGTATGACTAAGCAGTATTGCCAGTATTAATAAATACACTTGCTACTCCTCTGTTTATTTTTATTTAGACGACGGCCTGCAATCTACTAGAATCGTTGACAATTAGCAAAGAGAAGTTGAATTTGTTGCACATGGTAAGTCATTCGGTTTCTATATACTCTCGTTCGGCCTCTGTCCGAGCAGGTCAGAATAAGAAGGTGATTCTGACCGTATTGGTTGCTTTGCTGTGTCTATCATCTTGTTTAACATCCTCTGTTTCTCCAAAGCGATCTCAGGAGTACTTGAACACCTATAGAAAAGGGCTCGATTTACTCGAGCGATACCGTTTGCGTTCAGCGGAAACGGCTTTTAAACGCTGCATATTTTTAGATTCATCAGCTTTCGAAGGGCATTGGCAACTTGGACGTTCATATCTTTTACAGGGATTAATAGGAGAAGGTACTCATGCATTAGGGAGCGCATTGAGATTGAATCCAAATCTTCATGTTGCGCGTTCGTTGCTTTTGGAAACGGTAATGGGGCGTGGTCTAGAATCTTTAGAGTTGGGAGATTACTCTAAAGCTACAGTGTATTTTAAGCACGCTATGGAAATAGATTCTATCGCCTATGAACCAATGTATCAAACCGCCGTAGCCGCCATGTGGTTAAAAGAAGATGTAATGGCAGATTCGCTTTTGCAGGAGATAATTAAGAAATATCCGGATAAGTTGCAGCCACGCTGGCAATTGCGAAATCTTTGGAAGACAATGGGCAGATCACTCTCTGGGATGTCAGAAAAATATCGTTTTCCGTACAAGAGCGAAAAGAGAAATCCAGAAATTGGAATAAAATTTGAGGAGATAGGATCAGATCTAAGAGTGGATAAGATTGATGGTGGTCGTTCGAGTGCGTGGGCAGATTTTGATGGAGATGCAGACCTTGATCTGGTTGCCTTAGGACATCCTGAATTGGCATACTATCTGAATAAAGGAACGCACTTTGTTGAATCATCGTCGAAAGTAGGACTAAATCTATCAGAAGGTGGGATTGGTGCTCATGTTGCTGATTATGATAATGATGGCGATGCTGATTTGTATATCACTCGCGATGGTTGGTTCGGTGGGGGCGCCAACGTTTTGTTCAACAATAAGTCGGGTCAGTTCTCGGATATAACTGACTATGCAGGGGCTGGTGATTTAGGTTC
>CEUA01012395.1_pt1 | contig 15942 bp, 28 predicted proteins | sample 361541 | NCBI WGS metagenome assembly CEUA01 (sample SAMEA2623079, study PRJEB7988) | marine metagenome | isolation source: saline water (ENVO:00002010), including
AGTCCTCTCATTCCAGTGCGCGTGGCTGATGAATTATTATCCTGCCGAGTGGCTGGCATCCTTCTTGGACAAGGAGCCAGAGTCTCGCAAGGAAAAGGCAATCAACGTCGCCAAGAACTATGGCTTTGAGATTGCGCCACTTGATGTTAACAAGTCGGGTACGGTGTGGGAGATTAGCGAGGATGGGCAGACGCTCATTCAGCCGCTCACATCGGTCAAGGGTTTGGGTGAGGCAGCTATCGCACAGGTGATCGCCAACCGCCCATTTAATAACGTTGAGGAGTTTTTGTTCAACGAGAATATCACGTATTCAAAACTGAACAAGAAGGCACTCGATGTTCTTATTCGTTGTCAGGCTATGAACAATCTGATGGATGAGAGGTTCACGGGACTCAAACACTTCTGGTCTTGTGTCGCAGTAGATCGTCCGAAGAACCGCAAGCGCTTCAATGAAAATATTGAAATGTATTCTCCCGAAGGTGAGTTTACGGAAGAAGAACTGATCCAGTATCAGGTTGATCTCACAGGAGTATTCCCTTTCGACTTGGTTCTCAGCGAGCGCATTCGTCAGCGACTGGAGGAGAAGTTCGTACCTCCGCTTGGCGAGTTCGACCCCGATCTGCAGGTTGCGTGGTTCGTCCCGCGTAAGATTGTTCCGCGCAAGACCAAGCACGGTAAGATTTATTGGATTGTTGAAGTTATCGACTCATCCAACAAGACAACCAAGATTAAGTGCTGGGGCGTCAAGCCCGAGCGAGGGGACAATGTTCAGATCAATCGCCCATATATGGCGCGGCTTGAGTATGATCCGAAGTGGGGCTTTAGCACCCGGTCGATTCATCACAACTTTAAACTATTAGGCTAAATATGAAACACATTATTAAAGCTAGTCCTCTGTTGAAGGACTACGATCTCCGAGACAACTTTCCGGTTATCATCAGGGTGAGAAACTTCAACGAGGTTACGGCAAAAGATTTCTCTGACAAGATGGCAAAGGCTCACAACACAGGTCAACCAGTCATCCCGGTTGTTATCGACAGCTATGGCGGTGCGGTGTACAGCCTTATGTCCATGATATCAGATGTTCAGAATTCGGAACTGCCAGTTGCGACGATCATCCAAGGTAAAGCCATGTCGTGTGGCGCTATCTTTTCGACGTTCGGTGCCAAGGGCATGCGATATATGGATCCTCATGCCACTGTCATGATTCACGATGTAGCTTCTGGCGCATGGGGGAAGGTTGAAGAGATCAAGGCGGACGCTAAAGAGTGTGAGAGGCTACAAAAGAAGGTTTACCACATGATGGCGCAAAATTGTGGCAAGCCAAAAAACTATTTCTTAAAACTGATTCACGAAAAAGGACATGCAGACTGGTACCTTGAACCAGACGAATGCCTTGAGCATGGATTAGTTAATCACATTGCAGTGCCAAGATTTAATGTAGACATTAATGTGGACATTACCTTTGGCGAACAAAACGAATAAAACTAACTAGTTAGAGTATGCTGGACGCCTTCATAACCATATTTGTTGCCTTTTTTGTGCTGTTTGCGACGTGTATATTGGGTACTCTTGTGATGGCACGCCGTCGCCAGAAGCGCACAGAACGATTAATGCAGGAAATGATGGATGAATACGAACAAGCGTACATGCGTTCTCCAGACGATTTTTTGCGTGATAACATTATTGAGTTTCAAGATTACCGATGGCGAAAACTCGATAAAAATAATGAAAAATAAGTTGACAGCGACGTTGTAAGCTGCTATTATATACACACTAACCACTCATTCAAAGGAGCACAAAATGGATGATGACAACACGCCCACGCCTGTAATTTCTAAAGCAGAGGCAAGACGACAGCGATATATTATTGAGTATATCCGCTCACTTAAAACCATTGAGGATGCGATGGAGCCATATAAGGATCAGCGCCGCGAGCTTCGCAGCGATTACCGGCGACAAGGCTGGCTTACTCGCGATGAAATGAGCGTTGCGGTCAAGGCATATCGACTCATGAAGGGCGAGGTTGACCTTGACGCGCTGTATGACACTTATAGTGTTCTTGCGACTGCTGCCAACCCTGACTTGGAGGGTGGCGAATAATGATGATCGAATGGTGTCGTACACACTTTAACGTACACCCGCCTTCGCGGGCTAATCCAAGTGATGCAGGGCTGGACATCCACTTCAGCCCTGCGGATCATCAACCGATCACTGTTGAGCCGGGCTGCAGCGCAGTCTTGCCAACTGGCTTAAGGTTCGGGATTCCACATGGCTATATGCTGGAGGTGAAGAATCGTTCCGGAATGGCTGCAAAGCGCAGCCTTATTGTTGGCGCATGTGTGATTGACTCAGGTTATGATGGAGAGGTCTTTATTAACCTTCACAACGTTGGGACAACAACGCAAATCATTGAACCACATGCCAAGATCGCTCAAGTCGTCATGACGCCAGTTGTACATTTTCGTGCATTGGAACGTCAAGGCGATGGCGACTTGTATGGCTGGTATCCAATTACAATCAGCGACCGTGGAGACGGCGCACTAGGGAGCACAGGCGAATGAACACAGCAACACAACAAACACTATTTTCATCCAAGACGGGCGAGTGGGCAACTCCGCAGGACTTCTTTGATAAACTGAACTGGCGATTTGGACAGTTTACTCTGGACCCCTGCGCAACTATCCACAACACCAAGTGTGAAAACTTCTACACAGAAGCAGAGAACGGACTTGCTAAGGACTGGGGAGGCGAAAACGTTTTTGTTAATCCTCCGTACGGTCGCGGTATCGAACAGTGGATCGCCAAGGCATACCGGGAATCAAGAAAGGAGAGTACCCGAGTAGTGATGCTCATCCCAGCCCGCACCGATACACGCTACTGGCATGACTATGTTATGAAGGCAAAAGAGATTCACTTTGTTAAAGGCAGGCTTAAGTTTGGTGACAGTAAAAACTCTGCCCCGTTCCCTTCAGCGGTCGTGGTCTTTGAAGGCACAAGCCGGGATGCTTGGGGTAGTCCGAGCACTTTTACGATGGAGAAGTCGTGAATCGAAAGCAGCGTCGGGCTGCTGCAGCCACGGAGCGTAAGAACGGCGACGAAGATGTAGCCGAGAAGATGGCTTTCTACGGCAAGCTGCCAGACCACTGCCTCATGTGTGAAGCATCGTTTGATAAAACAGATCGTAAGATGGTGTCGTCTTGGAACGTGGTTGTCCGAGAAGCAGAGAAGATTGTTCGGCTGTATTGTCCTGATTGTTGGAGCGCAGCCCAGCGTATTGTTGAGAGGTATGAAGATGAGAACAACAGTTAGTTTGACGTACGATGATGTACTATTGGTCCCGCAGTATTCGGATATTAGAAGCCGACAAGAGATCGATATCAGTACGACACTCGGAGGCAGACACTCTAGACCTATCAGGCTTCACTTGCCTGTTATATCATCGCCAATGGATACGGTTACTGGACCAGCCATGGCAAATGCTATGAATAAGGCTGGCGGCTTGGGCATTATCCATCGCTATTGCACAACCGACGAGCAAGCTAAGATGGTCAGGAAGATCACCACCTGCCTGAAGGCTGCGGCTATCGGCGTAACTGGAGACTATCACGATAGAGCGAAGGCGCTGGTTGCGATGGGTACAAAAATCTTATGTGTTGATGTAGCTCACGGGCACCACATGCTGATGGAGGCTGCACTTAAGCAACTTAGAGACACGTTTGGTGATACCGTTCATATCATGGCGGGCAACGTCGCTACGCTCGACGGCATCAATGCACTGTCCGATTGGGGCGCCGACTCTGTTCGGTGCAACATCGGTGGCGGCTCCATCTGCTCCACCCGGATCCAGACTGGACACGGACACCCGGGCTTGCAGACTGTCATTGACTGCAGCAGAACCGACAGAGACGTTTCGATTATTGCTGACGGTGGCATTCGGAACAGCGGTGATATGGTGAAGGCGTTAGCCGCAGGAGCAGATTGTGTGATGGTCGGCTCGCTCCTATCAGGGACGAGAGAAACCCCGGGCGAGATCATTTATATTGATGGACGCCCCCACAAGACCTACCGAGGCATGGCGTCTGAAGAGGCACAGAAGGATTGGCGCGGTTCAGCGTCCTCGCTTGAGGGGATTTCCACGGTTCTTCCGTGCAAGGGACAGGTGAAAGATGCTCTGTACGGTCTGGACAAAGGGGTACGCAGCGGCTTTTCATATTCCGGCTCGCGCACACTGACCGAGCTACAGTCTAAGGCTGTGTTCACGCGCCAGACTGCGGCTGGTATGCGAGAGTCGAGCACGCACATTTTGGGGCTGAAGTAGTGTCTGATGAATTCTACAACAAGCGCGTGGTTTTTAGAGAGAACGATAAGATTCATGCATCGCTGCGTGTGCGACTACACTACGATGGAGTTAGCCAGTCAGATTTCTTTCGTGGTTGTATTAATGCATATCTGAATCAAGAGCCAGAGTTCATGGAATTTTTAGAAACATTAAAGTCCGAGAAAGGAAAACACAGCAAGACTAAGAACACAAAGTCTGCAAAGTTGCGCAAGCAAGGCGAAGAGCTTAAGGCACGTTTCGCGCTTGACTCAAATGAGATAGAAAACATTTTCGATATGATCGAGGAGGAGCATAATGAGTTATGAGATAGGCGATATTGTACTGTGGAATAGAAAGAGTACCCCGGGATACTACGGCGTTATTGTGAGCACCGAGTTACGTCCTTCTACGGGGTCAACTCCACCGTGGCGTTGGTACAAGATCAAGTTCACAACGCCCACCCCGCCAGAATTGGACGATGGATGGTTTCGGTGTGATCATATTTCGATAGTTAACGGCTATGAACAGCTATCGAAACTGCACAAAGCTATGATTGAATCGGCGGACATAAAGGAAAGGACGGAATGAGGCAGTGTGCAAGAACCTGCCTCCAAAAAAATAAAACATGTTCCGAGCAAGAGTGTCGTCTGTGGATCGATTATGGCGACGATTTAAACTGTACTTTAGTGGCTGTTTATAGGCACGGCTCTATGACTTTGGAGGAGGTTGCTAAAAGATTAAAGTACACGCCAGCTAGAATTCAACAAATAGAGAAGAAGGCACTTCAGAAGATCTCGCTGCGCGCTGCCTACCTTAAGGAATTTTTTCTTCCATAGTAGTAGCCGTTTGTTATTTCATAGACTATTTATTATCGAAGCCTTCATATAATATATTATTAGGAGATTATACGAGATGAGCAAAAAGAAGCTAATTTTAAATGAGTCAGTTACTCGCAGGTTTATGCGTCTAGCTGAGATCGAATCAAAGTTTACCGATCAGTTCTTGACTGAGTTGGGCGAAGAGGAAATGGACTTGGGCGCTCCCATGGGCGACGAGGGAGAAGAACTCCCCGGCGACGAGGGACCAGAAGAAGAGATGCCCGAAGAAGAAATGGGTGATACCGTCGAAGTAGATGCTACCGAGCTAGTCTCTGACATTGTTGCTGCACTGCAGAAGCAAGGCGCAGACGTGAGCATGGAAGGTGGCGAAGAGGAAGAGGCGCCTGATGGTGAGGAAATGGCACCAGTTGCTGGTGACGAAGAACTCCCCCCCGAAGAAGAGGAGCCTCTTATGCAAGAGCTTGAGAAAGCCGGCATCACTGTCACTAACGACAATGCCATGATTAATGAGGTTGCCCGTCGAGTCGCTAGGCGACTTATGGCAGCAAACAAGCCCCGCAAGGGCTAAAATGCTAAAAACTAATAATATATTGCTTTAACACTGCTACCCTATAGTGTATTATACTATAGGGTAGTGTTGTTTGTGAAAAATGGAGTTGCAATGGAGTATGCACTAGGAGCCATTATTGGCTATTTTGTAGGGTGCGCAGTAACAAACCTGATGACCTTGGGTCGCATGGGCATGTTTGTCGAGAAGACGGGCTTGCAATCGTTGAAGCTGATCGTTTCGGCTGTGGAAGATATTGAGTTCATGCGCGCTTTAAAGTACAGGGGGATCGAAGAGACGGGAGACAAAGCCATGCTTGTCCGTCAAAAGAATATGGATGATTATGAAATAGATCGATGGAAAAAGGCAGTTATTGATAATTACTTAGCCAGCTTTCCAACCGTCTATAAGAGACAGTTCGTAAAGTTTACGAATTGGGAACAGGCAGTGCAGCATTTTGAAGACAACAGAGGAAGGCTATAATGATCATGTCACCAAAGAAGAAGCCCAGCGCCGAGGAAGAAAAGGATAAAGAAGAGTCACAGGAAGCCTCAGAAATGACAACAGAGCAGCTAGCCGCTGCGTTGGGTCTTGAACCAGACGAAGAAATGCGCATCGTCGGACTCTATGGCGACATTACAGAATCCAAATCTCGCGAATGTTTAAGTGGCATGCTTGTGCTGCACAACTCTGGAAAGAGAGAAGAGGAGGGCAAGGAGATATGGGATCCTATGGAGTTCATTATCTCTACCTACGGCGGCAGCGCAGACGACATGTTTGCCCTCTATGATATAATGCGTGTTATCCAGAAAGACTGTGAGATTCACACTTTCGGGCTTGGTAAGGTCATGTCGGCTGGCGTGTTACTGCTAGCAGCAGGCACCAAGGGCAAGCGTAAGATTGGCGCTAACTGTCGCGTCATGATCCATTCGGTCATCGGCGGCAATCATGGCTCGCTGCATAACCTAGAAAACGAAATGGACGAAATTAGAAACTCGCAAGAAAACTATGTTAATGCGCTGGTTAGAGAAACCAATCTGACAAAGCGTACACTCAAGAGACTGTTAGAAAGAAAAGTCAACGTATACCTATCAGCCACGGAAGCGGTTGAGTATGGCATTGCGGACATTATTGTTTGAGGTTTCAATGGACAAAGTATTCTACAACAAGTCGTCGCAGGACTCATTAGGTTGGGTTCCTTCGTGGTTTGGTTGTGAATATAATGACGACGAACTGGTTGCTGCTGTAAAAGAGTGGCAGAAAGAGAATGATCTGACAGCAGACGGATTAGTTGGACCCGCGACTTATCGCCGCATCTGGACCGAGCGAGAAGCAAGCATTTCTGATCATGAGCCCTATCCGTCACCCTACACCAAGGGCAAAGGCTGTACAGACCAAAAATATATTGTCCATAACGGAAAGTTTATAGAGATTGATTGGGACAAGGTTGTTCTATGGGACGATGCCTTGGGGCTGGACTGTGAGCCGGGCAGCTACTATGACTATGCCGGCAAGCCAGATCGCAAGCCCACCATCTTTGTCAACCATTGGGACGTGTGCCTCTCATCAGAATCCTGCGCGATTGTCTTGGCACGTCGTGGAATTTCAGTTCACTTTTGTATTGACAACGATGGCACTATTTATCAATTGCTGGACACTCAGCATGGAGCATGGCACGCTGGCATCGGCAAGGTTAACCATGCATCTATAGGCGTGGAGATCAGCAACGCATACTACACCAAGTACCAGAGTTGGTATGTTAAGAATGGCTTTGGCGAACGCCCGATACAGGACGGCGCGTGGGTTCATGGAAAAAAGCTCAAACCTTTTACAGATTTTTATCCAGTGCAGATTGAGGCGCTGAAGGCACTGTGGAAAGCGGTGCATCAAGGTATCGGGATCCCGTTGGATGTTCCTGTTAAGAACGGCGAAACATCCACAGTGGTACATAAGGATGCGTCCCGAGCAAAGTTTAAAGGATTTGTTAGCCATTATAACCTGACAAGCAGGAAGATTGACTGTGCTGGTCTGGATTTATTAAGGTTAAGTAACGAAGTAAAAGCAGAAATTGAGGACTAATTAGTATATGAGCAATAAAGAATTGGATCTGCTAATCGAGCAGTATTTTGGCACCGTTGCTGCGCCAACATTAAACTTGGAGATGTTGGTTGAGATGATTGAGGATTCGTATCCCGACATCACAGCGCGATCTGATCCTGCCGGTCTTGATCGCGGACCAAACCCTGAGATGATCGCAACACATGTCCCTGCGAATTTTGATCGAGCCACCGTTGAGAACGTGGTCGCGCAAATGACGGGAAGCCCCGACCCAGCGATGGTTGACCGGGTGATGCTTCATCTAACAAACCCACAGGGTCTATCAGATAAGGGCTCCCCACAGGCACAGATTAACGAAGGTCGCTTGCCGCCCGAGCAGTGGAAAGAGATTTATCGTCAGCTACTAATGGTTGGCGTAGACTCAGATATGGTTGAGGCTATTCGGCTCCTAGCCGACAGCGGTATGAGCAAGGATGATCTACAGGCGATGCTAACACAACAGTCGATGCAAGATGCTCGCGGCATGCAGCAGATGAACGAAGAGCAGACTGCTGGTCAAAAGTTTGTATTATCGCTTCCCAAGTACACGCCCACTGAGGCATGGGGAAATCCAGATCACATGGATCGGGAACAGGTAAACAATATCTTTAAGGTTGTTCGTGGTGGTACTTCTATCGAAGGTCGAATCCAATACCTTAACGAATTCCTCGACCCAGCGAAGGCGAAGCGCAGGACCAGCCCCCGAGTCATTATCAACACAATGATTATTATTGAGAGCCTTAAAGCTGCAATGAATCACTTTAACGAGTCGTCTGCTGGTTTCGTATTTGAGGCATTCATGGCTGCGCTAACTGGCGGACATCAGGAGGCTGGACGAGTCAAGGGTACGCTGCCTATTGAAGACTTCGTTGCCTTCAGTCAGTATGGCGGCAAGAATATCCCAGTGAGCCTCAAGTTGCTGGGCAAGAGCACCGGCGTTAAAGGAAGCTTTACTAACCTTGTGGACTTTTTGTTCGTACGTGGCGAGCCTGCCATCAAATACCTTGTTGCATACAAGACCAAGGAAGAGGGCGGCGCAGTCGGAGCACTAGAAATCTGGGAGTTCGACATTACGAGAGAGAACCTGACTACTTTCTTGGCTGGTGGCTCAAAGAAAACCCGAGCCCTGTTGGGCGATGTGTCTGTTGACGCTCTCAATGCTGCAATCCAATCGGGAGATCAGGAACAGCTTGCTGCAGTTATGACACAGGCTCCCGGCTATACCAAGCGCGGCATGTTGCACAAGCAAGTCGCGCCAGAACCGGAAGAGCAAGAGCCGCTTGATGAATCATTAACCTTTTACCAGCGCGAGAAAATCCTTATGCAAGAAGAGCGCGTGTTGGCAGAGGGTCGCGGTGAAGATCCTTCACAGTGGGAGGTGTCATTCGGCATGATTAAGAAGCTGGGCGGCAATATCAACTTGCAAGGTCATGGCAACCTTGATTTTACTGAGAAGCGATTCAACGCTATCGCAGAGATTTACGCGAAGACTCTAGAGGGTCGTGTTACCGATCTGCTTGACGGTGTTCAGAATCTAACCACAAATATCGGTGAATACTTTTCGTCTCGCCAACGTAGCACAGCCATTACTCACGGGCAAGAAGCTATGCAGGATGCAGAGGTCGTTAAGTCGTCGCTTGAAGAAGATATTTCCGCTGATTCTGAATAAACAATTTGACAACCCCGTGTAGTTGGGGTATAATAAACCATAATATAAGAGGTGTATATTGTCCAAACAATACAGTAGTGGTGCAGGCTTAAGTCAGAAAATCATGGATGGCGTTAACCTGCTGGCTGACTATACAGCCGCAACTTTAGGACCGAAAGGCAGGAACGTAATCCTGCAGACCGCCAACGGTACTCCCGTCATCACTAAGGATGGTGTAACCGTGGCGAGACATGTGGACTTAGACGATCCGTTTGAGAATGTCGGAGCCCAAATTATTAAACAGGCTTCGAGCCAGACAAACTCTATCGCCGGCGATGGAACCACCACTGCAACGGTGTTAGCAAGAGAAATTTTAGAACAGTCTCAACGCTACCTTGCGTCGGGGATGTCTCCTATTGAATTGAAGAGAGGCGTGGACAAGGCAGTAGAAGGAATAGTTATTAACCTTCAGGACATGGCTCAACCGATTAAGAGCAAAGAAGATATTGCTCACGTCGCCACGATCTCAGCAAACAATGATAGAACTCTTGGAGACTTGGTGGCTACTGCGGTTGACAGCGTTGGTAAAGACGGCGCTGTGACTGTAGAAGAGGCTCGCAGCTTGGAAACAAGCCTTGATTTGATAGAGGGATTCAGGTTTGCATCCGGCTATGTCGCGACAGCTTTCATTACAGACCCCCGACGCCGGCAAGTGCGCTATGAGAACCCGTTGATTATGGTGACCGATGCCAAGATCGAGCGTGTAGATGAGTTGCTGCCCGTGCTGGAGATTGCTGACCGAAGCAGCCGTCCGCTGATTGTGGTTGCTGACGATGTAGAGGGTCAGGCTTTGGCTGCGCTTGTCATGAACGCCATCAGGCGACAAGAAATGAACTCAGGCATTAAGGTGGCAGCAGTGAAGGCTCCTCGCTACGGTGAAGACCGGCTCAATATTATGCAGGATTTAGCTTTGTCTGTTGGTGCAACCTTCATCACTATTTCAAAGGGCTTGTCGCCAGAACAAGTAACCTTGGAACATTTGGGATCGTGTAAGACTATTGAGATCACCAAGGGTGGTACAACTGTTGCCGGCGGCGCTGGAGACTTTTCCAAGATTGATGAGCAGATTAATAACCTTAAGGCAGAGTTGGCTCAAACCGAATCTCTACATGAGTGCGAAAAGATCCAAGAACGAATCACCCGTCTCGCTAGCGGCGTTGCCGTCATTCGCGTTGGAGCAGCCACCGAGATCGAAATGACAGAGAAGCGCCATCGCATCGAAGACGCGCTTGAGGCAGTCAGGTCTGCGCAACAGGAAGGTATTGTGCCGGGCGGCGGCGTTGCCCTTATCCGCGCAGCAGCTTCGCTGGAAACAGCGTGCGACAATGAGGAGCAGAGATGCGGGGTAGAGATTGTTAAGAACGCAGTGTTTGCCCCACTTTTCCAGATGGCAAAGAATGCAGGAGAGAGTCCTGACCTGATCTGTGCTAAGGTTTTAGAGTCGGAAGATGATATGGGCTGGGATTTTCACGCTGGGTGCATGACCAAGATGATTGATTCGGGAGTAATCGACCCGGTTAAGGTGACTCGCAGTGCTCTGCAGAATGCTGCATCGGCGGCTGGGACTTTATTTACAACCAGTCACGCGGTTATCGAGACAACAAACTAATTAAAATACTATGGCACCTGATATTTCAGAAAATGTTATTACCATGATGGAACTGAACCAGTCGATGGCTATCCTTGGTTCCAAGATTGACTTGCTTAGTAGCGGCATTGACGGTATTAAAACCGACATTGATGGCATGGCTGATGACATTTCTAAGATCAAGGAGGCAATGTACAATCCCGATCAGGGACTGTACGCTCGACACGCCCAGCTTGAGGCACGCATCCAGCAGTTAGAAGCATGGAAGGCGAGCAACACTAAGGTTGTGTGGTCTATCGTAAGTTTGACGATAGCACTAGTTATGAATAGCATTTGGGGAATGATTACAGCTTCCTAAATGCAGTATCTATTCGGAGTATAGATGAGAGTTAACATTACTTATTCAGAAGAGTTGGAAAGGATTCCCGACTTGATTGCTGAATTTATGAGAGAGAGCGGCAAGTCTTTGCTGTTCTTGTCTAATCATGTCGGCGCGATTGATGACGGCACGATAAAAGATGTGCTGAGAGGTGAAGAGATACTTGAAGTCATCGATAAAACTCGCCAGAGCCTTGCAGCCATCGACCAGCGCCTTCAAGACGCCGCGTCCTTGTTGTCGGGCTACAACAATGCCATCAGAGGAGAGGTTCGTGACGACGAAGATCCAGCCGAATCCATCTGATAGCAGGTTTACTGCGGGCGACCTTGTATACATTCCGCAAGATGTTCAGTTATGGGCGTGGGGAGAGGGCTCGGTTTTCAGCACGCCTGCCCCAACAACAGGTATTTTTATCGAGGAAAGAGATGCGGGTGTTCTGCTTTTTATCAAAGGACGCAGGATGATGGCTAAGAAAGCCCACATCTATCCTTATGCACAGGAGAAGAAATGAAAGGAATCAAGCTAGTAGAATTATATGAGCAGCCTGTTTCAGCAGAAGAGAAGTGGACACTACGAGAAGTTGTGGTGAATCCCGATTATGTTGTTTGCCTTAGACCGGACTACCGGGCGCCCGCTTTGTTACGCGAAGGTGCTTTGCCGGAAGGTTTAGACGAGCGCCAAGAGTTCACAAAGATTCAGATGAGCCGGGGAAATGGTGGCTTAGATATTGTAGTGGTTGGCGGCATCGCTCTTATCGAAAACAAGTTAAATGTTCAACAGCGCAGTCTACTAAAAGGATAAGGATGCCAATATTATTTTATCATGTCTACGGAACAGGGCAAGACCCGTTCGCGATAGAATCCCTTAAACAGTTAGATCGTTCGGGTTACGAGTATGCATTAACCTTTCTGGACAAGAGCCCTGAGATGGCGATTCTGGTAGGAAAGAAATATCGATGGCCAACCTTGCCCCTAATCATAAAGTGTGATATAAATGGGGATGAAGAAGTAATTGGTGGCTTTCACGATCTTAAGGATCATTTAGGACTCAAAGATGAAAACTGTAGCGACTGCAGCAAAAAACGAAAGAAGTGATATTAAAGAGTACATCGACAGGATTGTAGTTTTTTTAGATATCGAATACAAGCTGCCTGTTGTGTTTGAGCGAGACGGCGAGACCGCTCTGTTTCATGCCAAGCGCGGCATTGTGGACGGCGATTTTATTGTTGTTGACAATCGCGTAGCTCTTGAGAAGCAGCTTTATCTGCTTCTACATGAAACCGGACACGTTCTCTTACGTGAATGCGAGATCGAACACGAACGGCGCTTCCCTGCTGCTGTACTGAAGGGCAAACGTATTACCCGCGCCCACAAGATCGACACCCTTAGAGAAGAAGTAATGGCTTGGGAAAAAGGAAGAGAGCTAGCTTCAGATTTTCAGATCCCGATTGATGATAAGTTGTGGCACTCGATGGTTACGAATGCCCTGCATAAATATTTGAAGTGGAGCATTAATGCCTAATATCAACTTTTTCTATGGACTTTGTTTCTTTACTATGGGTCATATCTGTGCATGGTTTCAATTAAATTCTCAGTTTGCATGGGAGTGGTGGAAAGACAAGCCTTTATTGGCGGTTGGCATCTACTCTATCCCTGTTGGGCTGAGTTTCTGGATGGCTACTCGTTATATTTTTGAGGAAACAGGAGAGGCGTGGTCGGCACGATTCATGGGATTCGCTGCATCATACTTTGTATTTCCAGTGCTTACATGGCTCTTGTTAAACGAAACCATGTTTACGACTAAGACTATGGTGTGCATTTTTCTTTCATGCTGCATCATGGGTGTACAACTATTTTGGAGGTGAGATGAAAGTTAATAAACCTTGGGGCTATGAGATTCGATGGGCGGTCAACGATAAATATCTGGGTAAAATCCTGCATATTAATGATGGACACCGCTTATCTAAGCAGTATCACAAAGAGAAGGACGAGACAATCTATGTGATGAAAGGTACGCTACTCCTAGAGCTTGGTCCACATCACGAATACACGGACACCGAGACAGGAATTACTCAAACCCTTCGCGAAGGCGACAGCCAGCGCATCCGTCCCGGCTTGATTCATCGGTACTGTGCGAACAAAGGCGATGTAGAATTGCTGGAGGTCAGCACACCGGAGATTGATGATGTGGTTAGGCTACAGGACGACTACGACAGATGAGAACAATATACCTGTTTGATGTGGACGGAACTTTAACGCCTCCAAAACAGAAGGCTGCTGAAATTTTCCGCCGCCAATTTTTTGAGTGGGTAAAAGATAAAGAAGTGTATCTAGTTTCAGGCGGCAGCTTTGTGCGGCTGACGGAACAACTTAGCCCCGAGGTTATGGATAGCATCGAGGGCGTATTCGCATGTATGGGCAACGTATACTATAGGAGAAAGAAGGGCGAGGCGAGAGCTTGGTTTCATGAGTATGAACACAAGTTTGAACCATCCAAAGAGCTTTTGTCAGATCTAGATTTGGCGGCGGCTGACTCAAAGTACCCCACAAAGACAGGAAAGCACTACGAGAGTAGGACCGGCATGGTCAACTTTTCAATCGTAGGTATGAACGCGACACAAGAGCAGCGAGATAAATATGTCACATACGATGCGGAACACAAAGAGAGGCAAGCCATCGTTAAGGAGTTGCGAAAGAAGCACCCTAAGTGCGATTTTGTTATTGGTGGCGCTGTCAGTATCGATATTTTCAACAAAGGTCGCGACAAGTCGCAGGTAATCAGAGAACATTTTAAGAATCTGTCCCAAGATGTTATAATACATTTTGTAGGAGATAGGATTGAATATCCCGGCAATGATTATGCGATAGCAGAAGCGGTACGCAAGAGAGCCTATGGGAATGTTCACCCTGTTGAATCATGGAAGGATACAGCGGTTCTCTTAAAGAGCCTTTAGTCATTTGGCAAACTATTTATTAATATGAAAACACAAAAAGCGATAGACAACTGGTTCAGCTTGCTCAAAGAAGCGGCAACCAAAGATCCGACATATATTCAACGCTCTTACGAGGTTGAGGTTGATGTTCGCATCAACAAGGAACTGGGAGGCAACAAGGACCAGACGCTTGATGATATTCGTTCGATTGAACGAGTTACCACCGTGACTGACCCTGCCCGAGCAGGTGCGATCAGCCGTGCGCGTGCCACTGATCAGTATTGGTTCAACCGGTATATTATTAAGTTTGAACTTAACACCGATCTGTCACCGAGATATTGGGTCAAGAGATACTTGGTTAAGGATTTGGCAAAGATCAAAGGACTGAACATTGTTCGGTGGGGTACCCCGACTGAGATGACAACGTGATCGGATCATTAATAAAGATTGGGCAGGGAATGCATGTCATAACCAGCAAATTCTGGGTGGGCTTCCAAGAACGAGAGCAGGAACAAATGCAAAAGGAATATTACTATGAGATTTTTTCAATGGGGAACACAGATGGCAAGAAACGTCACACAATCAATGTTCGCGATTTTTCGGAGAGTATTGAAGAGGGGAACATCCAGATCCTCTCTGCTCCGCGAAAAGCATGAACTAACGTATCAGGTCGAACTGCTTAGAGCACACAACAGGAAGCTAAGCGAAACACTTGAACAGGTGAAAGATGAGAACATTTTATTGTGGCAACACATGGAAGAAATGAAAGAGGCAGAGAGAGCCATCATGAAGTCTCTCACTGATGAGTACGAGGCTCAACTAATAAAAGGCTTGATGCCAGTGGGGGATGCGTGAAAATGGACAACACTGAACACGGTGCTGACGATATTATTGAAATGGTTAAGGCTGAAGATATAGGCGATATTGCCGAGAGTCTAAAGCCGAAACCGCCGCCAAAGCTAGCTCCGAGAGGTATCCGTACGTTTACTGTATGTCGGCAGAGCGATGAGACAGGTGTATCAGGCGAGGGCGTTGTTATCGAGGGCGTCGAGTTGGCATCAGGTCACTGCATCATTCACTGGCTGTATCCACCACCTAGAGGTGGTATCGCCATATTCGACAGCTTGGGAGATTTCCTAAAGGTCCATGTTGAACCCCATCCTGCAAACAAAACAATCATTACGTTTGAGGATGGAGAACAGAATACATACTAATTACTGCAGGTAGGCGCATGGATTATAAAACTATTCTAGAGAACTGGCAGAAGTTCGCACAAAGCACAAGACCGTTGACTCTCAATGAAACCCGCGAGATTATGAATGAAGTCTCTGCGCAGGTTGCTGACAGGATCTATGACTGGATGCGCGAGACACGCGGTTTAGACTATGATTTCAATGAAATCTTTGGCGAGAACATGCGCGTCGTTTTCCCCATGGACAGTGCAGACACTCGCATGCTCAAAGCTATTATGCGTGGCGTCAAGATTGCAGGCTGGTTGCCTCCGATTGGTGACGGCATGCGACAACGCTAC
>CEUA01054913.1_pt1 | contig 15942 bp, 14 predicted proteins | sample 361541 | NCBI WGS metagenome assembly CEUA01 (sample SAMEA2623079, study PRJEB7988) | marine metagenome | isolation source: saline water (ENVO:00002010), including
TGTGGATTAACAGTCCACCGCTCCACCAACTAAGCTATGTCGGCCCAGTCTCTGCGCTTGCTAATGCATTCATGAATGAATCGGAATCATTCCCACTCAATGGTACCTGGAGGTTTGTGAGTTACATCATAAACTACACGATTAACTTGACCCTTCAAAGTATTAGTTATTTTAGTACTAATTTCTGACAAAACATCATGAGGTATTGGAGAATAGCGGGCACTCATTCCGTCCAAACTTGAAACAGCACGAATCACGACTGTTTCTCCGTAGACTCTAACATCTCCGTGGACTCCGACGCTACTAACTGGCAATAGAGCAGCAAAATATTGCCATGGTAAATCGCACCTTCCTTCTTTAGAGGCCGATTTTAAATGAGTTTCGACTATATGGCAAGCCTCACGACATGCAGCCACTCTCTCAACTGTTAAATCCCCCAAAACTCGAACGGCTAATCCGGGCCCAGGGAAAGGTTGGCGTTCGCTAGAAGGTATGTCTAATTGCCTTGCAATTCTACGTACTTCGTCCTTGTAAAAATCACGTAAAGGTTCGACGATTATCAAATCTACATCATCGGGCAAACCCCCTACATTGTGGTGTGACTTGATAGTATCTCTTTCGCCTCCTCCGGATTCGATCCAGTCTGGTGCTATTGTTCCTTGAACAAGATATTTAGCGCCACAAATGCTTTGCTCTTCCTCAAAAACACGTATAAATTGCTCACCTATTATTTTGCGTTTACTTTCTGGATCGGTTACTCCTTCTAATTTCTCAAAAAATCTTTCAGATGCCTCTACAATTTTAAGGCTAATTCCTAAATCTGAGAACATCTCAGAAACTTCTTTTGATTCATCTTTTCTCATGAACCCTGTATCGACATATACACAATGTAGAAGGTTGCCAACAGCCTTGTGTGCTAGAACAGCAGCCACCGTACTATCGATTCCTCCTGAACACGCAATGATTGCTGTATCATCGATTTTGGAATGAAGAGCCTCTATTGCCTCTTCGACAAGGTCTTGAGTTTGCAAAATTCTCACTTCCTAATTTCTGCATCGTCAATCAATACTTGTTTAGCCCTTTTATCCCTATATTGTGAAATTCTGGATGCTATATCAATATCCGCGAGTGCCAACATCTGGCCTGCAAGTATAGCAGCATTATCTCCTCTACCCACGCCTACCGTTGCAACAGGCATTCCAGGTGGCATTTGAACTATAGAAAGAAGACTATCATAGGGAACATTGCCGCCAACTGGGACGCCAATTACTGGCAAAGGAGTCATTGATGCTATCACTCCAGGTAGTGCAGCTGCCATTCCAGCCATACCTATGAAAACTTTACATCCATCATTTAAGGCATTTTCAATAACAGATTCTAAATGTTTAGGAGTCCGATGAGCTGATGCTATGTGCACAGAATGAGATATTTCTAGGTCTGACAAAACCGACGTGCATTTATCGCAAACTGGCATATCTGATTTGGAACCTAATATTATACATACATCCATATGGTTGCGAAAGGAGTGCGGTTCAAATGCCTACCGTTGGGATGAGTAGAAAATTACTCTTCTTCAGGAGATATCAAGAATCTCTCTGGCCATTTGATTCCATGTATCTGCGGAGGTTCCTGTAATACTTCATCCAATTTATTATCAACTGAAATAATGTCAAAAAAAGGGTCATGAAGAAAGCCAGATTTATGAACGAACGAAATTGAGAGAAATTTATCTTTACCCCTGGAAAGTCCAGAAATGGCCAACATACCTTCTTTGAAAGAATACTCTGCCATTAATCCATTTTTCCATTTATTACTATTGATAGACCATTCATCACTCAATATATTGCCATTCCAATCTTCAATGGCAATTGGTAATAAAAAACGAGCAGGTGGGTTTTTCATCATTATTTGTATCTGCATTATAGTTCTAATCATTGCAAACCAGAAAATAAAATATGAAATCCAACCTATTCTTGGATCTATGAGTACATGAGCGGGGAATAGAAATAAGCCAACGAATAATGAATTCCAATCGATGGGAAGCGAAAATAGTCCATGGATTGGAGATGATTGATTTCCACGAGAATTTTCTAGAGGATATATTACAAGAGACCATGAAATAATGAAAAAGAGAAACGCAAAAGATTGATCATCTGGAGTCTCATTAGGAAATACTAGAGGAAGAGGGACTATGGCGAGGAAAAAAAGTGACCAAGAAATTGGTTTCAATAGTGAAAAAGCCAGTGGTTTTAGTCTTTGTCTTTTCCATCCTTCGGGATATCCTCGAGGAGAAGAATAATTCCAAGATTTAGGAGGTTTTAGTTCACCATTTCTTGAGTCAGGAGGCAGTGCATCATCAAGGTTCCACCAAGCTGGATCACCGAGCAACCAGTGACCGTCCTCTAGTGCATCCATAATGTTCCGAATGGGTTTGTATTATTCTTCATTTTGGTAACTAAATCTGGCCCTTACCAGGGTGTTTCAGTATTAAGTTTCTAGCAGCCCATACTTCATCAACTCTTTTGACATCAGTAGTATGTGGCGCAGTAGTGACAATATCTGGATCTTCAGAAAGTATTTTGTGAAAATCTTCTGCAAACTGATCTAAAACCTCTATCGACTCAGTTTCAGTTGGCTCTATCATAAGGCATTCTGGAACTATCATTGGGAAATATAACGTAGGAGCCATGACTCCATAATCCAAGAGCCTTTTTGCTACGTCTTTCCCAGTAACTCCATTCAATTCTTTTAAAGGGGATAAAGATAGAGTGAATTCATGCATTACTAGTTTGGAAGGTGATCCATCAGCCGGCATAGCATGTATTTTTTCAGCTATTTCTTTATCTGGATTCATTATCCTATGCCTTAGATAATTAGAATTGAGAACCGCATGTTCACTCATCTTTTCTAATTCTCTTCCATATCTTCTGTAAAAAGCCCATGACCTGACAACAGCACCAGCATTACCATTCCACTGCTGCACTTTGCCGATGCTATCATTACCTACGTCTTCCCAAAAATACCAATATCCATCGCCAACGCCTTTTCTATCAGAATCATTAATTTTCCTTCGGCCGGCCAGAGGAGTAGGTAAAAATTGTCTAAGATGTGTTTTCACGCCTATTGGGCCACTACCCGGTCCTCCTCCTCCATGAGGCTGGCTAAATGTTTTGTGAAGATTATAATGAACGGCATCGAATCCCATTCTTCCCGGATCAGTTTTTCCTATTATTGCATTGAAGTTTGCACCATCATAATACATCTGTCCACCAGCAGAATGTACTATCTTTGCTGCCTCGGCTATTTGGTGCTCAAAGATTCCTAATGTCGAAGGATTAGTAATCATCATTGCTGCTGTATCTTCACCAACAGCAGATTTTAAAGCTTCTAAATCTAAACAACCATCTGAACCACTTGGAATTTCTATAATATCATAGCCGCACATAGATGCCGAGGCAGGATTAGTACCATGTGCTGAATCAGGTACAATTACTTTACATCGATGATTTTGCCCTATGCTTTTATGATATTCTTGTATACAGCGCATTGCTGTAAATTCTCCTTGTGCGCCAGCAACGGGCTGAAGTGTTACTTGATCCATTCCAGCACATGTTGCAAGCATCTCTTGCATTTCAAAATAAATTGCAAGTAAACCTTGAACATGATGTTCTGGTTGAAGAGGATGAATTCTATCCATTCCAGGTAGTTGAACTATCTTCTCATTTATTCGAGGATTGTGTTTCATAGTACAAGATCCCAATGGATAGAAGCCGTTGTCGATACCGAAATTACGATGAGATAGCCATGTGTAATGCCTAACTATCTCAGGTTCGCTCGCTCTTGGCCAATTGGGGAGCGACTTTCTTCGAAGTTTTTCGGGTATTGAATTGATTAATTGTTCTCTAGAGATAGAAGGTTCTGGTTGAGACCATCCTGCTCCTTCGGCACCATTGAAAGAAAAGAGATCACTCATTTTTGTACCTCCTTTAGCCACATTGATAATCCATCACTAAGTTTCTTAATGTCTGATTCCGAAGTCCTCTCATCTACTCCAATAAGTAAACAACAGTCAAGTGAATCCCACCAAATTCCCAAGTCAAGACCTGCGATTACTCCAAAATCATCCAAATAATCCAACGCATTGGATGTAGATTTAGGTAGTTTAACTCTAAATTCTCTGAAATTTGGTGAGTCCGTGTCTACCAATTCTATTCCATCAATTGAAGAAATCAATTTTTTTGCTAGTTCAGTGTTTGCTGCAACTCTCAGTGCTAATCTTTCAAGACCTTCGGGGCCCAAAAGAGACATATGGATTGCGCCCATGAGTGCTATTAGAGTCTCATTTGAACATATATTAGAAGTTGCCCTATGTCTTCTAATATGTTGTTCACGTGTAGATAGAGTCAGAGTAAAGGCTCTTTTTTCATCCGTATCTTTTGTTAATCCAACAATTCTACCTGGCATCTGTCTTGTATATTTACTACCGCATGCAAAGATTCCATATATTGGCCCACCTGCTGTTGGCCCTATTCCAAAAGGTTGCCCTTCGCCGACCACTATGTCTGCTCCCCAACTCCCCGGTGGCTCAATTATACCCAGAGAAACGGAATCTACACCAACAATTAGTGCAGTATCTTTCCCAATGATTTCTTTTATTTCTACTAAACTAGAATCTAATACACCAAAGCAATTAGGCTGCTCAACATAAACAGCACAACAACCCTCTGCATCTTTGACTGAAGAAATGTCAATATGGCCATTAGATTGGTGTTTGAGTTTTTTAATTTCAATCCCGCCGCCTTGTGTATAATTTCTTATTACTGCTAAGCGATGAGGAGGTGTGAATTCAGAGACGTAAACAATACCTTTCTGTGTTGCGACTTTATTGTGAACTCTAACTGCGCATGTAATAGCCTCTGCTGCCGCTGTTGAGGCATCATACATCGAAACATTGGCAACAGGCAAATTAACTAATTCACTTATCATAGTTTGGAATTCCCACATCGCCTGGAGCATACCTTGACTTACTTCAGGTTGATATGGAGTATAAGAAGTAAGAAATTCTCCTCTTGTAGCCAGCATACCTACTGCAGTAGGTACAAAATTCCTAACAAGACCTGCTGAAAGAAAACTTGGTTTATCATCCAACGTTACATTTGATCCGAGTAGTTTTACTGCGTCTGACCATATTTCTTCTTCAGATTGAGGAGCTGGAAGAGGTAATGAGTCTTTTCTACGAATATTTTCTGGAATATTGCTAAATAACTCCTCCATAGAATTTAGACCTAAAACATCGAGCATTTCTTTTTCTCGTCCTAAATTTGGCATTTGATCCATAGTCGCGACCCCTCTTACTAATTGCAAAGACGGTGGTAAGGTGTTTGAATAATTCGCATGATGAATCTCTTTATTTTTATACACATTATTAATTACCTTGAACTCTTTCCATAGTACAATGAAGATTGCAATTACATGGGCCGACTCGTTCATTGCACCATATATTATCGAAATGTTAGGGCCGGCAGCAGTAGTAATTCCAAATGAAATATTAGGAGATCAAACAGCTTTAGATGCGATACTTACACCATGTAGTGCTTTGATTCATATCAATTCATGGACAACACTAGGGACAGATAGGGATGATGATATTGCATATCGAGCGATGAGAGAAGAAGCGAGGCCTATTCTTGATGCCGTAGATAGACATGGGGGGTTACATATGATTATTCTTGGTACTTTGAGAGTATACCCTCAATGGGATCCAGCATACGGCTCGCATCCATTCTATGACTGGAATTCTAGCCTTGACCCTCAAGATGCTGCTGCAGTAGGGCAATTGTGGATGGAAGAAACTGCAATGGAAAGAGCACAGGCAGAACGTCCAGTAAGTATACTGAGAGTTTCAAATGTTCAAGGAGTCCCATTGAATGGCCCCCCTGGAAACGGCATCCTCCATAGGTGGGCTGAAGACTGCAATATAGGATTTGGAGTAACCGTACCTGGAGATGGCACAGGAGTTAAGGATTTTATTCATATTCATGATTTACTAAGAGTAGTTGATGCAACCATAAGAAATCCTCCTCCGACTAGAGAAAGTATGGCTATTGGCTCAGGATCTGGGATGATGATGAACAATTTGGCTGACTTATATCGTGATAAAGTAAATTGTGACGTCCTTACTGGCGGAGGCATCGAAGGAGAAGTGTTTGGCGTAGTCGATGGTAGAGATATGGAAGACAGATTTGGATTTAGGCCTCAGACAAGAATTGAAGAAATGATAGATGAAGCATTTAGTGTACTTTGAAATCAAGCCATTAGAACTAGACGGTTACGTATGCCATTCCATGAAGAAATAGTAGAATCGATAGTATATTCATTATTTTGACTATAATCAGAATATTCAGGAGTATTGGGCAATAATATCTCTAAGTCAATTTTTCCATATTTAGCGAGGATTGTGTTTCCTCCTTTGTATTCTTCTTTTAGATTCATTCCAAATGTTCTTTGTACACTAGTAATTTTAATGTTAAGAGTAAAATTTTCACCCTTATATTTTTCCTCAGCCATCTGCTTTTCTGCAGAGAATCTGGCTTTTGAAAATTCTTCTATTACTTCATCAATAGTATAATTAGAAGATTTCTCAACTATTTCTTCCTCTATAGATATTTGTTCTGAAGATGAATTTTCTTGTTCCTTACCGATTTCTGGCGAAATATAGTCCTCTCTATGATCATTATTAATTTCTACTATGTCATTAGAACTAGTTTCTTCGAGAATAGCGATTTCTGGAGTTTGTGGTTGCCTCATCTGTTGCTCATCAATTTTTGAATTGGCTGCAATAACGGAGGCTCCGATAGTTGCTATTCCTGCTGAAGCTAGTAAAGTTGCTTCAATTGAATCGGCTTGAGAATCCCATGCTGATCTCGCTATAGGTTTTAGAGGAGTAGGAAAATTAGTTAATTTATTTTCAAAAACAGAATCTGCATATATCCTACCTTCGCCTACAGTTACCGAATTATCATTTACACCTTTAACTAGTGCGTCTTTAATCAAACCTAATTCAGATATCATACCTTCCATATTTGTGGGAGTAGTGCCATTATCTCGAAGATATTCTAATTGCTGCTTTCCTGTTTTAGAACTATACAATTCATCATCGGCACTTAATTTTCTTTCTTCGACCGCAATATTGGTTTGTGTAATCTGTTCTTCTTCATCATTTATTGTAACTTCTGTCGTGCTTGGAGTATCGGAAATTGAAATAGTAATTTTCCCTATTCCTACCCACCTTCGTGTGCCCAAAGGTAATTCTCCATCTGCCAGTGCACGAGTCCAGCCTCCCCTATACAGATCTTTGCTGCCATCTTGAATCCTATCATCTAAACTCCAAGACGGAGCGCCGCCAGAATTTGCATTGAAATAGTATAATATTTTAGGGGATGATGGGTTTTTTGTATTTTTAAACCATGGATGGCCGTTTATTTGGGTTTTTTGTAACATAAATTTACCATTATAGTCATCATTGGCATGACCATTTATCTCAAGAGTACTACTCTGTGAAAGATCATTACTTGATGAAATGGTTTGCCCGCCAAAAGAAGCGATGACTTCTCTCAAATCTAATCCTCCACTTCCGTCTTTATCAATTGCAGAAAATATGGCATCTAATGCAGCCCGAGGTGCGCTTTGTCCTGTAATGCTGGTCAAGGATTTAGAAAATTCATCATAAGAAAGAAAACCGTCTCCATCAAAATCATATTTTGAGAACAAAGCTTCTGGAGAAATACCACTTCGGGCCAAAACGTCTTGAAGATTTTTAAGTGCTAAAGATACAAACTTGTCATCTAACGCCATAATATCAATTGATGCAAAGAGGGTTTAGACATAGGTTTTGTGCAAACAAGATTAAACAAAGGGAGTAGATGATATTGTTGCCCTTATTCTTTTTCTTGCACTAACTTGTACCCAAACATCTTGATTTATTTGGACATCTTCGATATATGCCATGGCAATCCCTACACGCCCTAAACTTGGAGAAGGTCCACCGCTTGTAACGTAACCAATTATTTCATCGGTATTTTCGCCTGAAAAAATTGGATGACCGGGACGAGGAGATGGGCCCCTTTCTTGACAGACTAATCCGACCCATTTTAATTTTGAAAGCAGAGCCTTTTCAACAGACTCTTTACCAATAAAATCATGATTTAAATCGAGCCCGAAAGGTACATTAGCTTCGATGGTGTTCCTCGATAGGAAACTCTTAGGTAAATTACTATCAGGATTTAATCCAAGTCCCGGCCATAAAAAATCCTGTCCAGATAAAAGATAACCCTTTTCCAACCTTAATGTATCCCTTGCACCTAAACCAACAGGAACTACTCCTAATTCTTTACAATCAAGAATTTTTTTCCATAATAAAGGTGCTTTTTCATTAGAAACAAATATTTCGGCACCAGACTCTCCAGTATAACCTGTCCCTTGAATCCACCCTTTTATTCCTAATTCATTTTCTCTGATAGTTTGGCACTTGAATCTCTTTACTGAATTTTCAGGACCTAAAACTGATGTTAATATTTCTTTAGATGCGGGACCTTGTAAAGCTATAATACTAGTTTCCTTAGACTTATTCTCAATAATGATCGATTTATCATTTGGGAGATGTTGAGAAAACCAATTTAACATTGTTGAAACCATTGAAGCATTGGGGACGCCCAATATTTCAGATTCAGAAACTACTGCAAAAATCATATCATCAATTATATGGCCATTATCATCTAAAAAGTGTGTATAACCACAACTTCCAGGTTTAAACTTCGTAAATTCTTGTGTGGCAAGAGAACTAAGCCATGTTGAAACATCCTCTCCCAGAAAACGAAAGAAGCCCATGTGAGAAACATCGAATAAACCTGCAGTCGATCTTGTTGCTAAGTGTTCTTCCTGTATCGAAGAATACCATATTGGCAACTCAAAACCATGAAAGTCAATTATTTTTGCATTACTTTCTAGATGTGAATGATAGAGGGCAGTTCTCACTGGACTGGTAGTAGACATATTACACGCCAAGGGCTATGGTGGAAAAACAAAACGGATAAATGAATGAACAACAAAAGAAAATGTTTATATAATATGGCATTCACTATACAACTAGGAGTTGACAAGATGAAAAGAGATACTGCAGTAAATGTTGGTGATTCCAGTAAGGTAAAGAAATACAATAAGAAGAGAAATGCAATTTCTCCTGCGCCAAGACCTTCTATGATAAGGAATACGGAATCTATGAGTGGGAGTTGTAAAATTTGCGGAGCAGTTTCGTGGGATACAGATAATTCTAGAGGAGAAATAATATGTTCTGAATGTGGCTATGTTGCAGAACAAAATATGATTGATCCGGGAGCAGAATGGGTGAATCATTCAGGAGGTGAAGATAGAAGTAGAGTAGGCGCACCTACTACACTCACACTTTCTGACAAAGGACTCTCGACTGAAATTAGGAGATCAGATTTGACATCTAGTGCTGCAAAAAGACATGGGATGAATAGTAAAGGTTTGAAAGAATGGAGAAGAAGACAGATATTGGATCGGCGTAGTAAAACTAGAGATTCTAGGGCCAGAAATCTGGCAACTGCAATGCAATTCATTAGAGATAGAGGAGATTTGCCCCCACAGATTGAGCAAGAAGCTGCCTCTCTATACAGGCATTCTGTAGATAGAGGTTTAGTCACTGGGAGGAGTATCAGAGGCGTTACTGCTGCTTGTGTATATATAGCAGCAAGAGAAGCGAAAATTCCTAGACAATTAGAGCAGATTACGAAAGCATTTGATATGGAATCTGAGATAGGTCAGAAAGAATTGAAGCGTACAATAAGATTAGTTGCTAGAAACCTAGGGACGCAGCACATTACAGGACCAGAAGAATATTTAGAGAAGTTTCATTCAGATCTAGATTTGCCTCCATATGTATTAGGAATAGCAAGAGAGATTTGGGGTGCGGTAAAGGAAGATTTGGAGTGGCAAGGTAAAAAACCGTCTGGCATTGCAGGAGTCGTACTGTATAAGGCCTCACAGCAAAGTTCGTCTACAAGAACGCAAAGCGAAGTTTGTAAGGCCTCTGGAATTAGTGAAGTAACTCTAAGAGGATTGTTAAAAATTCTAAATCGACTTATGGGAAATTAATTTTAGAATATACAAAGAAATCAAAGCGTATGCCTTCTTAGCGAACTCTGGAGATTATCGTGAAGATTGGTATAATCGGAGTAGGAGTAGTTGGAAAAGCCATAAAGAATGGTTTTGAGAGTACTCATGAGATTTTTCTTCATGATCCAAAATTAGGCACTAATATAGAAAATGTTACCGATAATACGAATTTTTCTTATATTGCAGTCCCTACTCCTAGCAATCCAGAAACTGGCGAATGTGACATAAGTATTGTAGAATCTGTGTTAGATAAAATTCCCGATGGGCATAAAGTAATAATCAAAAGTACCGTAATTCCCGGAAGTACAAAATATTTACAGAATAAATATCCAAAATTAGTAATTGGATGTTCTCCTGAATTTCTTCGCTCATCAACTTCTGAAAATGATTTTAAGAATCAAGATATTTTAGTCGTCGGATCAGAAGACTCGGAATTAGCTGAGGAGGTCTTTCAACAACATATGGAAGCAGGAGTGATGAGAAAAGAGAATTTTTTTCATGTCACTCCAACACAAGCGGAATTAGTAAAATATGCAAAAAATTCTTTCTATGCGATGAAAGTGATATTTGCAAATCAATTCCATGATTTTGCTAAACATGTTGGGGAAGAATGGGCAGATGTTAAAGAAATTATAACTACTGAGCAGGAACAAATGATTGGTCCATCTCACCTTAATTCTCCGAAAGACGGGGAAAGAGGATATGGAGGAGAATGCTTGCCTAAAGATACTTTAGCATTGAATTTTCAACTAGAAGAATTAGGGATAAAATACAATCTTATTGGAGCAATTATAGAAGATAATGTAACTCTGAAAAATGAAAAAAATTAGTATCTATATTCTTCTTTCTTGAATGGGCCACCTACTGGCACATTGATGTAATCAGCCTGTTCTTCAGAAAGATGAGTGAGTTTACAGCCTATTTTATCCAAATGCAAACGAGCAACTTCTTCATCAAGATATTTTGGAAGAATATATACTTTATTTTCATAATTATCACGATTATTCCACAGATCAATTTGAGCAAGTGTTTGATTAGCGAAACTATTCGACATGACGAAACTTGGATGCCCGGTTGCACAACCAAGATTAACGAGACGTCCCGAGGCTAGCAGATATATGCTGTTACCATTTGAAAATGTATATTTATCAACTTGGTTTTTAATATTTATTTTTTCTACATTGGCCAAACTATCCAATGCATCTACTTGGATCTCATTATCAAAATGACCAATATTACACACTATTGCTTGATCTTTCATCTTTATCATATGTTCCGTAGTAATAATATCTCGATTGCCAGTAGCTGTAACATAAATATCGGCATTACCAAGTGTATCTTCTACTGTTAGAACACTAAAGCCCTCCATTGCTGCTTGTAATGCACATATTGGATCTACTTCCGTGACAATTACTTTTGCGCCCATTAGTTTCAAAGCTTGAGCTGAACCTTTTCCTACATCTCCATAACCACATACAACAGCAGTTTTTCCAGCTATCATTACATCTGTTGCTCTTTTCAGAGCATCTACTAGTGATTCACGGCATCCGTATAAATTATCAAATTTTGATTTTGTAACTGAATCATTTACATTTATAGCAGGAAATAAAAGGCTACCGTCAAGAACCATTTGATATAATCTATGAACTCCAGTAGTTGTTTCCTCAGAAACTCCTCTACAGTCCTGAGAAACTTTAGTCCAGAATGACTTATTTTCTGAATAAACTTTTATCAATAAATTCTTTATTATCTGTTCTTCATGGCTGGAAGATTCCGAATAAACCCATTGACTTCCATTTTCTAATTCATATCCTTTGTGAATTAATAGGGTGGCATCTCCGCCATCATCAACAATAAGCTGAGGGCCTTGTCCCTCTGGATGTTGTAGTGCTTTCAGTGTGCAATCCCAATATTCCTCTAGTGTTTCACCTTTCCATGCAAACACTGGAGTACCAGAAACAGCAATAGCAGCCGCTGCATGGTCTTGTGTTGAAAAGATATTACAACTTGCCCACCTTACTGAAGCACCTAATTCAACTAAAGTTTCTATTAAGACTGCAGTTTGAATAGTCATGTGGAGAGAACCTGTTATTCTCACTCCTTTAAGTGGTTTTTCACTAGAATACTTGGACCTTATAGATAGAAGACCAGGCATCTCATGCTCTGCTATATCTATTTCTTTTCTACCGAATTCTGCAAGAGATAAATCTGCAATTTGGTATTCATTCGGATTCAATACTATTGTCATAGCAAGGGGTAACAACTAGTATATTTGACCTTATGTATTCGAAGAATAACAATAATCAACAATATTGTAATTATTAGTTTACATATAGTTTGAAATATATCTCTCCTGACGGATTGGTATGACGTACCTGTTTACCTCAGAGTCAGTAGCTGCCGGGCACCCTGATAAATTATGTGATAATATTTCTGATTCGATTTTGGATGCTTGTCTAGAAATTGATGAAAATGCTAGAGTGGCAGTAGAAACTATGGTCAAAGGAACTGATGAAAAAAGTTACATAATTGTTGGTGGAGAAGTTACATTACCTCCCAATGCTCATTTAGACTATGAAAAAATAGTTAGAGAAACTGCGATATCAATTGGTTACAATAATCATGCAGTTGGAATGAATGCTAATGATACAGATATTTGTGAAGTTAAAGTAATTATAACTCAACAATCATCAGAAATTGCACAAGGAGTAGATGAAGGAATTGGCTTACATTTAGAGCAAGGAGCAGGAGATCAAGGGCTTATGTTTGGTTTTGCAACTGATGAATCCGAGTCGTATGAATCACTCAAAGGAAGTTATATGCCATTACCAGTATTATTATCCCACAAATTGACCTTAGAGATGACAAATGCTATGAAAAATAATACTCTAAAATGGGCTAGACCTGATTCAAAGAGTCAAGTAACAATAGAATACGGAGATGATGATGTACCAATTAAAATAGATACTATAGTTATTGCAATTCAGCATGATGATTTGGCAGAAACTAAATTTAATGGAGATGTTCAGAAAGAATGGGAATATATTAGTTCTGAAGTTGAAGAAAAGATAATCTCGAAAGTGATACCATCTCAATTATTATCCGATGAAACAAAGATAATTGTCAATGGAACAGGACGATTCGTGAAAGGCGGGCCTTATGCAGATGCGGGACTCACAGGACGAAAGATAATTGTAGATACCTATGGAGGCATGGGAAGGCATGGAGGAGGAGCATTCAGTGGAAAAGATCCTAGCAAAGTAGACAGGTCGGCTGCATATGCTACCAGATGGGCAGCAAAACATGTAGTAGCTAGCGGACTTGCTAAAAAATGTGAAATTCAAGTAGCATATGCGATTGGAGTTTCTGAACCAGTTAGCATTAATGTCGATACGATGGGTACTGGGATAATCTCAGATAAAGAAATAACAAATAGAATTAAATCTGTTTTTGATTTTCGTCCCATGGGAATAATAGATAAACTTGGTTTGAGAAGTCCAATATATTCAAAAACCTCTTCAGGAGGTCATTTTGGCAGAGAACATGGTAATGACGGCAGTTTTAGTTGGGAAAAAATTGATTTGGAAATAATAACTAAATTACAAAGTTAATGGAAAGAGTAGGATTATAGTGGATGATAAGTTAGAAAATACATATGTTGTATTGAATCCCCCGGTGAGTCTACATCGTGGCTTAGGCGAATACTTCAACAATATCAGAAATAGTAAGGAAATGCTAGTTCAATTCGTAAGAAGAGATTTTAGGGTAAAATACAGGGGCTCTATTTTAGGGTACTTTTGGTCTCTCTTAGGGCCCATTTTACATTGCATGGTATATTATACATTAATCGTGTTAATTCGAGGAGGAGGATATGCAAGGCAACCATTGTGGCTTTTTGGAGGAATAATTTTATTCCAATTCTTTAGAGAAAGTTTAGATGGAGGAATGCGTGCACTTGTTAGCAATCAGGGATTAATAAAAAGAATTTATTTTCCTCGAGAAATATTCGCAACCACAAATATGATTTCAAAATTTATTTTTTTAATACTTGCGATGATACCGTTAATTCCTCTTCTTTATTATTATGGCTTTGAGATAAACTACAATCAATTATACGTAGCACCAGCGATATTGGGATTAGGGATCTTAGCATTAGGAATGGGTTATCTGCTATGTTGTGCGCATACCACATACTCAGATGTTGGATTATTAATGAGATATATCTTAACATTCCTTTTCTTCTTATCTCCAGTGTTATGGACATTGGATAGAATACCCGAGGAATATCTAGAATTATACTTAACAATAAATCCAGTTGCTGTTTTTCTTACGATGTTTAGGTATGGATTGGATGGTACTGCAATCCCCATAGAGTCAGAAATAATAGTGAGAGCTTTTGTTACATCAGTTGCCATATTAATAATTGGAATATCCATATTTAAAAGATTTGAAGGGGGCGTGATTAGATACCTATGAAAGATGTGGCAATAAAAGTAGATAATATGAGTCTAATATTTTCACTTACAGATTCTGGTCCTAAGCAAGTATTTAGGACATTCTTTGGACCATTGGGGAGAAGAATTTTTGGCAATGGTAGAACTTTTACCGCGCTTAGTGATATTGACTTTGAATTACAAAAAGGAGAAATATTGGGATTAATTGGCAATAATGGGTCCGGTAAAAGTACTCTATTACAATGTATGGCAGGAATATATAGACCTAATGAAGGTGCAGTTTTTTCAAAGGAGAAGCCATTTCTGCTTGCTGGAGTTGGCACAGGTTATTCCAGTAGACTAACAGGTAAAGAAAATATATTACTACTTGGAAGCATATTAGGGATTAAAAAAAGTGATGTAATGGAGAAAATTCCCGAGTTAATAGAATTTGCAGAATTAGAAGATTGGATAGATGAGCCACTAAGGACGTATTCTTCTGGAATGAACGCACGTCTTGGAATGGCAGGAATTGCATATTTCAGACCTGATGTTTTGTTAATTGATGAAGTACTCGGAGTAGGAGATCCGACTTTTAAAGAAAAATCGAAGAAGAAGATAATGGAAATGGTTGAAGAAGCATCCACAGTAGTAATGGCATCACATAGTTTTAATTTATTGATAGATATTTGTGACAGAATAATATTCTTAGAAAAAGGAAAAATCAAAGCAATTGGTGACCCACGAGATGTCGTAGATGTCTACTATGGCAGAAAAGAGCCAGAAGATGTAGCACCCCTTAAAAGAAAGTGATTAAGAACAAGCACGTGAATGAGAGTGTAGTGTACATAGCCACAGATAGGCTCTATGCCGGTAGGCTAAGAGCGTATGGCGGATATAATTACATGCCAAACATAGAAAAATTAGTTGAATGTGGTACAAAATATAACAACGCAACAGCAACAGCTGGATCCACAATAATGACGCATTCCAGTGAATGGACAGGTAAATATACTGCTGATTTACATGGTAATGAAGATTTTAAAGATAGAGTATACTTGAATTTTCTTCCAAAACAAAAAACAATATTTCATGACTTTATTGAAAAGGGATTCAATACATATATTGTTTTAGTAGAAAATAAAGCAAAGGGGCCAACTACTACAAATGGAAAAATAACCGCCTTTGCACCTGGTTACGACTCATTTAGGCCAGCATATAATCTATGGCCTAAAGAATTGAATATTGTAAAATTACCGGGAATGGACATAAAAGGTGGAGAAAAACTACGAAGAAAAGATCAGATTATGAAAGC
>CEUA01048295.1_pt1 | contig 15934 bp, 15 predicted proteins | sample 361541 | NCBI WGS metagenome assembly CEUA01 (sample SAMEA2623079, study PRJEB7988) | marine metagenome | isolation source: saline water (ENVO:00002010), including
TTATAGTCTTTTGTAATGATGCTTAAAGAAGAATCATTAATTTCAATAAAACTTTCCGTAGTCTCTTTTCCAGAGATAATAGTTAGGTTTTTATCTATTAAAGACCACTTAGCAAGACCATTATGCTCAATACCATCATTGATAATATAATATTCTAAAATATCTGGAGATTTAAAAGTTAAAGTTTCAAAATTATTTTCATCTTGGTATAAAATTGTAATTTTCTCTCTCTTAGCTTTGGTTATTGTTGTCATTGATTTAAACAGCCAAGAATTATCTGTTAATCTTAGTTGATTTTGTGAAAAAAGTTCCTCAAAGCTTATTATAGCAATGAATAAAAGAATGTAAAAATTTAAGTTAATTTTCATTTTTGATGCAGTCTAAGGATTTCAATTTAGGTAAACAACTTTATTTTTTTGATCATTCTTTTATTTTAACTAAAAAAGGAAAAGGGAATAAATTATTTTTGAATGATGCTAAAATTAGTTGTTTTGGCCTTTTTTTTGATACCCATATCTCACGTGTTATATTATTAGTAAATATATTTTTCATAAAGAAATCAGTTTCTTTATATAAATCATTTGAAGTTTTATTTAATTTAATATCTAGTCGATAATGATCACAAAGAATAGAATCTTTTTCATTCCAAATATTAGAGGAATCAGACCAAACAAATCTGGCTTTTCCAATTTTGCCTTCATGTTCATAATTATACCATTTTGTATCTATATTCTTAAATGGTTCTTTTTGAACCATTCTAAGTAATAAAAATATGTTTTTAGTTTTATCAGGCAAATTTATAATGTGTTTTTCATCATATATAAGATTTCCTAATGAATCAACTTTAGCTTTTAAATCTGCCTTATAAGTACTTTCAGATATAACTTTATTAAAAGAAGTTATGCTGTAATCGGTAGAATCATAGGAGGTTGTATATTTATTTTTAAGTGGATAAAATAAATCAAGAATCGTTTCGCTGGTAACCAAATATTTAATTTCACCATTAAGTATTTTTTGTTCAATATTTGCAATATTTATTCCCAAAACGCTTATTTCATAGTTTTGTGAAAAAGAAGGGGAATAACAAAAAAAGCTAATTATAAAAATTAAACTAAAAGTCATGGTTTCCAACTATATTTATTTCTTAAACCCATAATTGCTACAAAAGGAATATACAATGGTTGAAAAATTGACCAGAGCGTATAGATAAACACATTAATGTTTGTATTAAACAGTTTTCCTCCAAGAAATAAGACAACCCCTTCTAAAAAATATTTTATTAAAAAAAGTAAAGCCCAATTACTTCCAATTACAAACGAGTATATGATGAATATATTTGATAAAAAAGCTGAAGTAAGAAATGTAAAAAAGAACATATTGTTTTTAAAGTTTTTTCTTGAGTTTGATGCCCATCGAATCCGCTGATTAATAAATGATTTTAAAGTTTTCATTGGTTTGGTTTCTACAAAAGACAGAGGGTCAATGTTGATAAAACCAGTTTTAATTTTTGAAATTGATTGAACTAAATACATATCATCTCCCGACACTTCATTTCGAACAGGTTCAAACCCATTAATATTATCATAATCTTCTCTAAAATATGCTAAGTTTTGTCCAGTTCCAGACCAAAAATGACCCCATCCAGATGCACCTGCATTTGAAATTATAATTCCAAGAAAATCAATTAATTGATATTTTTCAAAAAAAGATGAAGCGGATACTTTTGAAAATCCTATAGAAATACCATTAGATTTTAATGTACTATTAACCATACTCATAACCCATGATTTACCAACCCGACAATCAGCATCTGTAGAAACTATAATTTTTCCTTTAGATTTTAAAATACCTTTATTTAAAGCATTTTTTTTTGGTGTCATTTCTGAAGAAGTGTTATTTATGTTTATGCTTTTTATAAATTTATATTTTTTATTCGTTTCTTTTAGTATTTCTGATGTTCTATCAGTGGATCGATCGTTTACAATGATGATTTCTAATTTTTCTAAAGGGAAATCTTGACTATAGAGATCTTTTATTAATTTAGGGAGGTTTTTTTCTTCATTTCTAGCTGCTATAATTATGGATGCTGAAGGAAGTTCTTCCTCTGAAAAAGGTTTAATAGTGTTATGTCTAAAAAGCCCAGAGATAATAAATAAAATATAAAAGGCATAAATAATGAAAAATAATAATAAAAAGATTTCCATTTTTTATCACATGTTTAAAAATTTACCAGCAATTATGAAATACAATAAGACACCTAAAATATCTACACTTGTTGTAACAAAAGGTCCCGTTGCAATTGCTGGGTCTATGTTTAATTTTCTTAGTATTAGCGGTGTAAAGGCACCAACGGCAGCAGCAATAATCATGGAACAACAAATACTTAAACCAACGACGATTCCCAAGAACGGGTCTGCTTCAATAAAATTATATCTTGCAAATAAACCAAGTAAAAATCCATATAAGAGACCAAGAATAACCCCAACTTGAATTTCTTTAATTAATATTTTTAATTCATTACCAAGCTCTATTCTTCCTGTGGCAATACCCCTTACTATAATAGTTGAAGATTGAGTCCCAATATTACCACCCATTCCTATAATAACAGGAATAAAGGCAGCTAAAGCAATAATATTCGTTAGCATATGTTCAAAAAATCCAATTATTGTCGCGGCTAGCACTCCACCAACCCAACTAGCAAATAACCAAGGAATACGAGCTTTTGCATTTTCCCAACTAGACTTTAACAGAATTTCTCTATCTTCTCCTGCACCAGCCATTTTTAAAAAATCTTCTGTTGCTTCTTCTCTAATTACATCAACAACATCATCGACAGTGACAATGCCTAAAAGATGATTTTGTATATCAAGAACAGGAACGGCGAGATAATTATATTGAGCAACAATTTGCGCTACTTCTTCTTGATCTGTTTCGGGCCGAACGGAATGCATTTGTTTAACCATGATATCTTTTAAAGGGGTACCAGGAGACGTGGTTGCAAGTGCTCTTAAAGAAGCTATTCCAACCAAACAATTATCATCATCTGTAACATAAAGGTAAAAAACCATTTCAGCATCTTTTTGATCTTGAAGTGTTTTTAAAGCCATTTTACATGAGGTTTCCTGAAAAAGAGTAAAGACATCAGTTGTCATCAATGATCCTGCAGAATCATCTGGATAGCCCATTAGTTCTTCAATTTCTTCTTGTTCTTCTATTTTTAAAAGCTCTATAATTGATTTTGCTTGGGCTTCATTTAATAATCCAAGTATATAACTTTGATCATTCGTAGATGCGTTTTTTATTAGATTTGCAATTCTATTTGAATCTTCTATGGTTAAAAGTTTTTCTATTAGAGTTTCATCAAGTTCAGTTAAAAATTCAATTGCCTGATCACCCTCTTCTATAAGTTTAAAAACTTGAATTTGTTCGTTTTCTGTAAAATATCTGAAAATAATAGCTAAATCCGCAGGGTGGGTTTTTTTTATTATTTTTTTAAGGTTTGTTTTTGCTTTTCTGCGAAGTAATCGGCTAAAGGTATCTTTAAGAATTGTTATTTCATGCTCAAACATTTCTTTTCTCATAATAGACTCTTTGAGGTATTTAAGCCAACAAACCCCTTATAAATCAGCGCGACAGCTAAGAACAAAACCCATGGGGCAACATGATTATTATATAAATACAAATTAGTATTTTCGAGGTTTATAAAAGAAAATAATAACGCAGTGCCATTATTCAAGGCGTGTAAAATTAACGGAGGGAAAATAGAGTTGGTTTTCCATGATAAAAACCCAAGCATTACTCCTAAAATATAAATCTGAATAAACCAATATGGATTCATATGGATAATTGAAAAAAATAGAGAGGTAATCAAAATTGCACGAGTAATATCTTTCCAGTTTTTTTCAAGGAATTGTTGAAGGAAGCCTCGAAATAATAATTCTTCACCAATTGGAGCAATAATAGCAACAGCTATAACTAATAAAAGATATCCAAAAACACTTTCTGGTTGCAAAAGACTATTTAAGTCAATGATGTAATCAGGAGAGGGTATAAAAACTTGAATTAATCTATCAAACTCATCAGACAAAATAATTAATCCAATTGAAAACATAACGGTTAGTCTTATAGTTTTAGATGAAACACGGTTAATTCGAAGTCTTTTAATTAGAGGTTCTTTTTTTGAAATTAAAAAGAAAATTAATGGGACGAGCATGAAGGCCTGTCCTACTATAAAAGAAATAAGGGTGAAGGTTTTTTGATTGTATTCAGGGAAGTACAAACCAATGCCAACTATAATTCCTCCAGATAAAAAAGCAGAAAAGATTGAAAGAAATACAATAGAAAAAGCAGCTTGAGGTTTAAAATTATAATTCAAAATTATTAACTTCCTAATTTTTTCAACTTTAAAATCTACGAACCTATATTAAAAATAAATTGATTCAATTAGATAATTTATACATGATAATCGAACCTGCAGTACTAGCATTTAATGATTCTCCTTTACCCAATTTTTTAATAGTAATCATTTGGTTAATTTTATTAAGGTTCTTTTTTGATATACCATTTGACTCACTTCCAATTATGAGAACAAACTTATTTGGCTTAGTAAAAGAATTAATATTTAAACCGTTTTGGTTTGTTCCAATTATTAAATAATTTTTAGAAAATTTATTTAGTTCAATACCAATATGAATTGATAAATCAAAAACTCCTCCCATACTTGATCTAACAACTTTTGGGTTAAAAGGATCTACACAATCTTTGGATAGTGCAATATTTTTAAAGTTAAACCAGGATGCTGATCTTAACAGAGTTCCTAAATTTCCGGGGTCAGATATTTTATCTAAATAAATCCACTTAGATTGATTAAAACTTAAAACCTCTTTTTTAGGAATTTTGCATAAAGCAATAATCCCAGAAGGGTTAATTGTAGAAGATAATTTTTTTATATCTTTATTTAAAATTTTTTCATTTAAAATATTTTTATTAAAGATATTTTTTAAAAGTAAACTATTTTTTTCTTTAAAGTTTTCAGTAAAATAAACTTTTTTTATTATTGAATGCTTTAATAAAGCACTTTTTATTAATCGATGACCCTCTATTAAAAAAAGGTTATGCTTTTCTCTACCTTTTTTGGTTTTTAAAGATAGAATTATTTTAAAATCATTTTGATTCATATTGGATATAAAATATTTTTATTTGTGATAATTAAAAGAATAGTTTAAAAAAATTAATTAGGTGGTGTTTTAGATATTTTAATGATATCCTATTATATTAAGTAAAAAATTAATGTTTAAAATTAAATAAACATATATTGATATAATTCTAAATAAAACTAGTTTGGGGGCTTCTATTGAATAGATTAATTTTAAGACTCTCTTTTAAATAAAATTAACTATTATGAAAAATAAACTACCTAAACGTTCTGAAAATTTCTCATCCTGGTATACACAGGTCGTTAATCAAGCAGATCTTGCTGATTATGGACCCGTAAAAGGAACAATGGTAATCAAACCATACGGTTTTCAATTATGGGAAAATATCAAAGAATCATTTGATAAAATGATCAAAAGCAGTGGGCACGTTAATGCATATTTTCCATTATTTATTCCAAAATCTTTTTTAGCTAAAGAAGCAGAACATGTAGAAGGGTTTGCGAAAGAGTGTGCCATTGTAACCCATACTAGATTAAAGTCTGATACAGAAAAAGGATTAGTGGTTGATCCAGAGTCAAAACTTGAAGAAGAAATCATTGTAAGACCAACCTCTGAAACAATTATTTGGTCAATGTATAAAAAGTGGATTCAATCTTACAGAGACTTACCAATACTTATCAATCAATGGGCTAATGTTGTTCGTTGGGAAATGAGGACCCGTTTATTTCTAAGAACATCTGAGTTTCTTTGGCAAGAAGGCCACACCGCTCATGAAACTTCTAGAGAAGCAGAAAAAGAAACTCTTGATATTCTAGAGCTATATAGAAAGCTATCAGAAGAGTTTCTAGCGGTTCCCGTATATACTGGAATAAAATCAGAATCTGAAAAATTTGCTGGAGCAGATAGAACTTATTGTATAGAAGCAATGATGGGAGACAAAAGAGCTCTGCAAGCAGGGACATCACATAATTTAGGCCAAAATTTTGCAAAGGCTTTTGATGTTAAGTTTCAAACTAAAGATAATAAAGAAGAATTAGTTTGGGCAACCAGTTGGGGAATAAGTACTCGGTTGATAGGTGCTGTTATTTTAACGCACGGTGATGATAATGGGCTTAGGTTACCTCCTAAAATAGCGCCAATTCAAATAGTATTTATTCCAATTTTTAAAAACAACGACCAAAAAGAAGCTATTAAAAGTTATATATCACCAATAGTAAAATCTCTAAAAGAGAATGGAATTCGCTTTCATGAAGATTGGACAGATAGTTCACCAGGTTATAAATTTAATCAATGGGAATTAAAAGGTGTCCCAATAAGGGCAGAAGTTGGTCCAAAAGACATTGATAAAAACAATGTGGTTTTTGCTAGAAGAGACACTAGGGGAAAAATGTTTATACCAAAACAGAATGTCTTAACAGAAGCTTTAAAACTTCTGAATGACATACAAAGAGAGTTATTTGAACAAGCAAAAAAGTTTAGAGATGATAATACACATGATGTTTCAAATTATGAAGATTTAAAAAAAATCATAAAAAAAGGAGGGTTTGTTCGCTGTTGTTGGGATGGGTCAATGAAAACGGAAGAAATTATTAAACAAGAAACAAAAGCGACCATTAGATGTATACTACAAAATCAAAATATATCTGATCTAAAATGTGTTTATTCAGGCATGAAAGCAAAGCATAAAGTCATAATCGCAAAGGCATATTAATATATTGTTAATAAATAGTTCTGTAATAGTTTTAAAATCGTTCCCATATAGTGATCATTCAATAATTGCGAGGTGTTTTTCAGAAGATAAGGGGAAAATTAGTTTTATTATAAAAGGCGCATACTCAAAAAAATCTTCAAAATTTGCTCAATTTCAACCATTAAATTATTTAGATGTAGTGTATAGATATAATCCAAACAGAGAATTGCAAATTCTAAATAAAGTAAGCTTTAAAGAATCATGGATGAATATAATAAAAGATATACGAGCAATTACTCTTTCGATGACTCTTTTAGAGATTACAGAAAAAACATTATCTTATGAAGATCCACATCCTAATTTGTTTAAATCATTATTAAATGTTTTAAGAGCTTTTAATAATCAGCAATCAGATCCTAATATTTTATTTTGGTTTTATGAATGTTCATTATTATCAAATATGGGCTTTCATCCAGATTTAGAAAAAAACAACCTTATAGGAATAAAAGAAGTAGATCCCAATTCCGCTCCAAACAGTGGAATTATTTTAGCGAGTTTGTTATCGCAAGACATTGAAAACCTCCCAACTGAAAATATAACTTCAAAAGATCGAAAAGTAATAGGTGATTATTTATGGAGTTTGCTTATTTATCACTTTGAAGGGTTAGTGAAGTTAAAATCAATGGAAGTAACTCGTAAAATATTAAATGACATAAAATTTTTGAATTAATCAACTAAAAAACGTTACATTTTATCAGACATGAAGTATCAATTTCAATCAAACCAAGGTCAGTTTTCTTATAACCCAAGTCTTTTTACAGATGCAATTAAACTTTTAGTATCAATCAATTTTATTATTTTCATTTTACAATCAATTTCATCATCAGAAAATTTATTTTTCCCTCTATTCGGGTTAGTACCAAAATTAGTTTGGTCAGAGTTAATGCTTTGGCAACCCCTCACATATATGTTTTTACATGGAGGAGTATGGCATGTTTTAATAAACATGTTTGTATTGTGGATGTTTGGCAGTGAGTTAGAACGACTATGGGGTAAAAATAGATTTATTAAATTTTACTTTTTTACAGGAATCGGCGCCGGGATTGTTACAATGCTTTTTAGTTATAATTCAAATATACCAATTGTTGGTGCTAGCGGCGCAGTATATGGAATTTTATTAGCTTATGGTTTTATTTATCCAAATCGAAAAGTGTATCTTTATGGAATTATTCCAATAAAGTCAATTTGGTTTGTTATTGCTGTTGGCCTCTTAGCTTTTATATCATCTATTAATAACAATTCAAACATTAGTCATTTAACACACCTTTCAGGGATGGGTGTTGCATATTTTATATTAAAGAATCCATTTCACTTTAAATCTATTTGGTTTTCAATTCAGAAAAAGTTTATTGAGAACACATTAAAAAAAGAAAGAAATGAAAGATCTAGAAGAAAAAAAATAGAAATAGATTTAAATTTTATTTTAGATAAAATTAACAGAGAGGGGTATGACAGTCTAACCAATAAAGAGCAAGATCAATTATATAAAAGCAGTAAAGCTCTTTCATTAAATAAGAAAAAAGATTAATGATTATTATTTAGATATTACTTTATATACTCGCTCTCCTGGTTTAGCCATTCGATATTTTTCTCTGGCAAGTTTTTCAATATATATTAAATCATTTTCTAGGCGTTTTTTTTCAGAAATTAAAACCTCACGTTCTTTTCTAAGTTCGCTGATATGTTCTTGTATAGCGGTTTTTTCTTTTTTTAATTTATATAATTCAAATAAACCATGATCTCCAAATATAAAAATTATTGTTAATGTAAAAACAATTAAGGTAATTACTCCGTAAATAAACCTTTTTTGTGTTTCAGCCAAATTCTGAGATTTTATAAATTTATTTTTTTTACTTTCCATATAAAACAAAAATTATTTTATTTTACCAAGAACTTCTTTTGTTGCCAGCTTAGCTGATCTCCCAAGTTTTTCTTCAATTCTCAAAAGTTGATTGTATTTACAAACTCTATCTGTTCTGGAAGCAGATCCTGTTTTAATTTGTCCCATTCCCATTGCAACTGAAAGGTCTGAGATTGTAGTGTCCTCAGTTTCTCCTGATCTATGTGAAATTATAGCTCCAAAACCGGCATCATTTGCCATTTGAACAGCATCTATTGTTTCAGTTAAAGTTCCAATTTGATTTAATTTTATTAGAATAGAATTCATGCTTTTGTTTTCAATTGCTTTTTGAAGTCTTTTTTTGTTGGTAACTGTTAAATCATCTCCAACAATTTGAATGTTAGACCCTATTTCTTTAGTAATTTGTTGCCAACCAATCCAGTCATTTTCATCAAGACCATCTTCAATAGAAATAATTGGAAATTTTTTGATAAGACTTTTATAGTAATCAGTCATTTCTGCTGAGTTAAGTGTTCGATTTTCTGATTTTAAACTATATCTTCCATTAGAATATAGCTCGCTAGCAGCAACGTCAAGTGCTATAAAAATATCTTCTCCAGGTCTATAATTTGCTTTTTCAATTGCCTCCATGATTAACTCTAAAGCCTGCTCATTTGATGAAAGGTTAGGTGCGAAACCACCTTCATCTCCAATAGAAGTATTTAATTTTTTTTGTTTTAACACTGATTTTAGACAATGAAAAATTTCTGTCCCCATTTGTAATGCTTTAGAGAAGGAAGGTGCCCCAAAAGGGAAGATCATAAACTCTTGAATATCTAAAGTATTATCAGCGTGACTTCCTCCATTCAAAATGTTCATCATTGGGACAGGAAGGATTATTTCATTTTTAGTATTTAAATATCTAAATAAAGGGGTGTTTAAAAATTTAGCACCAGCATGAGCAGAGGCTAGGGATACGCCGAGCATCGCATTTGCACCTAGTTTGGTTTTATTTTCAGTACCATCAAGTTCAATCATAATATGATCAATTTTATTTTGTTCTAGAACATTTATTCCCTTAAGTCTCTTTGATATTATATTATTAACATTTTCAATAGCTTTTATAACTCCTTTTCCATTAAATCGAGTTGGATCATTATCTCTAAGTTCATTTGCTTCATGTTCTCCTGTAGATGCGCCAGAAGGAACTGAAGCTCTGGCTAATAGATTGTTTTTTAATGTTAAATCAACCTCAACAGTTGGATTTCCACGTGAATCTAGGATTTCACGAGCATGAATTTTTTCAATAGCAGAATTCAATGACTACTCCTTTAACTTAGATTAATAAATTAAATTTATCTATAATTTCAACTCAGCACTTATAAGTATGTTTTATATCATAAATCAATATTAAAATTTATTCAATTAAATTGTAATATGTTCAAATTTCATAAATATAGTAACAACGATGAAGCAACTTGGGATAAATTTGTTTCTGTTAGTAATAATGGGACAATGTTTCATTTGAGAAAGTTTTTAAATTATCATTCTGAGAATAGATTTGTTGATCATAGTCTTTTAATCAGTAAAAACAAGAAACTGTTTTCTGTTTTTCCGGCGGCAGAGAAAATTATTTCAGGGAAGAAACTTTTAGTTTCTCATCCAGGAAGTTCAGTTGGTTCATTTGTAATTCCAGAAAATCTTTCTATAGCAAACTCAATTGAATTGGTTAGACAAATAAAAGTTTATGCTAAAAGTTTAGACTTTAACGGTATTCAAATTACACTACCTCCAAACCTTTATCAGAAAAGACTTTCTAATTATATGGACTTTGCATTTTTTAGAGAAGGCTTCATATATAAAAAGAGAGAAATAACAAGTATCTTGTTTTTAGAAAAAAATATAGAATCCACTATAAAAAAATTTCGTCCATCCCATAGAAGGGCTGTAAAAACAGCACAAAATAAAGGTGTAATAGTTCGTAAAACTGAAAGATATGATGAATATTATAAAATTTTGAAAAAAAATTTAAGTAAACGACATGGAGTAAATCCAACTCACACTTTAAAAGAATTAAAAAAGCTTAAAAGAATTTTTAAAGATAAAGTAAAATTATTCTCAGCATTTATCGATGGAAGAATGATTGCTGGTATTGTTAATTTTTTAATTAATGACCAAGTTATATTAGCTTTTTACATTAGCCATGATGAATTATATAATAAATATAGACCTCTTAATATATTATTTTATGAGGTTTTTTCTTGGGCAATAAAATCAAAATATAAAGTTTATGATTTTGGAATATTTACAGTCAATGAAGAACCCAATATGGGGTTAGGTAGGTTTAAAGAAAATTTTGGGGCGAGCGGTATTTTTAGAGATACAATTGAATTAAAATTTAATAAGTAATGTCAATAAAATCTTTAGGGAAAGAGTCATTAATTTATGGGCTTGGTCATGTAATGGCTAGGATGGTGACATTTTTACTTTTACCACTTTACACTCATTATTTTACTCCAAATCAATATGGAATAATTTCTTTATCTTATGCTTTTACAGGATTTGCTCTGATTATATACCGCTATGGAATGGATACGGCTTTAATGAAGTATGCTGTGCAAGAGACAGGATTGGAAAGGAAAAAGCATATTACGGTAGTATTAATTTCACAATTCATAACAAGCTTAATGTTTTCATTAGTATTGTATAGTTTAAGAAAATATCTTGCTCCATATATTATTGGTTTAGATAGGCCTGATTGGATAACCTTTTTATCTATTATATTATTTTTAGATTCCTTATGGAACTTACCTCTTCTAATTCTTCGTTCAGAAAACAAAGCAATTCCCTTTATTAGTTTCAGTTTTTTTAATGTGCTATCAACAATGTTATTAAATATTTATTTTGTTGTAAAAATGGGGTATGGAGTCGAAGGCGTTTTTCTTTCAAATATAATATCATCATCAATAGTTTTGTTTTTTTCTTTACCAATTATTTTTAAAAACTTAAGTATAACAAAGTTTGAATTTAAAAAATTAAAAAAAATTTTATACTTTGGACTTCCCTTTTTACCTGCAGGTTTTTTTACAATGATAATGGAACTTTCTGATCGTTATCTTGTAGGTTCAATGATGGGTATAGAAGATGTTGGGTTATATTCTGCTGGTAAAAAACTAGGGATGCTAGGTTTAACAGTTGTAATGGGTTTTAATATGGGGTGGACCCCATATTTTTTGAAAAGAGGCCAATCTGTTGGAGCAAAACGAGAGTTTTCAAATATTGCAACGTTCTTTATTGGAGGGCTGGGATTTACATGTTTGTTAATGATTCTATGGCTTCCTGAAATAATGCGATTCTCAATTTTTGGAAAATCATTGATAGGCAAAGAGTTTTGGGGATGTGAAAAAATTGTTAACTCTATATTATTAGGTTATTTTTTCTTTGGGTGTTACTTAATTCAATTACCAGGTGTTTACATTAAAGAAATTACTAAGTGGGTACCTTTTTTCCGTATAATAGGAGCTTTAACAGTTATTATAGCATCTATATTATTAATTCCAATTTTTGGTAGTGTTGGAGCTGCATATTCAATTGTTTTAGCATTTTTTTTTATGAGTTTATCAATAAATATAAAATTAAAAAATATTTATCCAATTTCGTATAATTGGAAAGGTTTCTTTTTCCCTTTAATTTTTTTAGTGTTCGTTCAATTTGGAGAAATGGTTCATTGGTTTCGGCTTTTATTAAGTTTTATTTTTCCAGTTGCTTGGTACTTATTTGTTTTAAGTAAAAATCAAAAAATTGAATTAAAAAGGGCTATAAAATGATTGCTATAGTATCTTCATCTCATTTTCCTGATGATGAACGAATATATTATAAACAAATTTTTTCACTTTTAGATTTAGGTAAACAAATAATTTATTTTACTAAATCTGAAATTAATAAAAATGTTTCTGAAAAAAGTTTAACCCATATTAATTATAATGAAAAAATGTCGATTAATGATTTTATAGAGAAAGTTGCACTAGAAATAAATAATCAAAAAATAATCAATCAAGTTCAAATCCATGAAACTGAATTATTGCCTTTATTAAAAATCCTTAAACAAAAAAAACAAATATATACAGTTTATGATATACATGAGGATATGGAATCTATGTATAGAACTTTTTCTAAAAGAAATTTTTTTATTAGAGAATTGGCAATTATAAAAAGGAACTTTGATGAAAAGAAAAACTTAAAATTTGTAGATCAAATAATTTTAGCGAATGAACCAATTAATAAAACTAGGTATTCAAAGTTTAAAGTAAAAAAAGTAGTGATAGAAAACTTTGTAGAAATTGAATCTTTAAAATTGGATATTAATAAAAATAAAAACCCTTATATTATTTACCATGGTCACTTAGGGCCAGAAAGAGGTATTGAAGATTTAGTGATAGCAATAAATAATGTTGTGAAAAAGTATGTAAAAGTTAAATTGACTTTATTAGGAACTTTTAGAACAAAGGATTTTCAAAAAAGAATATATAAGCTGATAAGAGAATTATCATTAGAGCATCACATAAAAATAATAAACCAAGTTCCTCACAAAGAAGTTTGGAAAATCTTAAGAAAATCATCGATTGGAATAATTCCATTTAGAAAAAATCCTTTAACCAACAACTGCACCCCTACTAAACTATTTGAAATGATGGCAAGTTCTCACCAAATTGTTTCAACTAACCTACCACCAGTAAAGTATTTTGTTAAGGATTCAATCCATTGGGCAGAATCAGATAACCCTCATTCATTAAGCAAAGCCATTATTTCATCAATAGAGTCTCTTGATGATAACTCTAAAATAGAAGAAAATATTAAATTAATTAAAAAAAAGTATAATTGGAGTGTAATTAAAAGTAAATATACAAGTCTTTTTAAATGAAAATTTTATATATATCCCCAGAAAATACCGTTGGTACTTTAACCCTTTGGAAAAAAGAACATGAAAGAAGGGGAAATGTTTGTAGAACGATTACATTCTTTAAATCTCCAAAAAACTTCGAGGATGATATTTGTCTAAATTTACCATTTAACTTTACCAATCCAAGGTTAGCAAAGATTCGAAATTTTATTTATAAACAATATCGTGGAGAAGATGGATATTTTAAACCCAAGAAAGGCTATCCTCCAAAGTGGGCCCCAGAAGGGGCATTGGATAGTTTATTTTTTAAATTTAAAGACTGGCTGTGGTATCCAACTATTAAAAAAGTTATAAAAAAATTTAATTTATATGATTTTGATGTTGTTCACTTTGAAAGTGGATCAGATTTTTTAAAAAATGAATTTTTTGTAAAAAAGTTAAAAAGTAAAAATAAAAAAATTATTTGTCATTATCATGGAGAAGATTTAAGAACAAGGGGGGTAATGCCAGCAATTGATGCTTATTCAAATTTAAACTTAACCAATGAAGTTGACTTGTTAGATAAGCATCCTAAAATTCAATATTTATTTTTACCATATAATACCTCAAGTTTTTCAAAGAGAAGTTTATCAAAAGAGACGTTACGTATATCTCATGCACCAACTAATAGATTTTATAAAGGGTCAGATTATATAATTAAAACTTGTAAAAAATTGGAAAATGAAAATTTAATAAAATTTGATTTAATAGAAAATGTTTCACATCAAGAATCAATAAAGAGAAAAAGTAACAGTGATATATTTATAGATCAAATTGGAGATCGAGGTGGGTGGGGATATGGAATGAACTCTGTAGAGTCGTTATCAATGGGTATTTGCACATTAACTCAAATAAACAAAAAATATCAATCTTTTATTCCAGATAATCCATTTCAAAATATTAACAAAAATAATTTAAAAGGAGTTTTAAAAGCCTTAATTAACAACAGGGGGAAATTATCCTTAATAAGTAGCAAATCAAAAAAATGGGTTGAAAAAAATCATGATATTAAAATGGTTTCGAAGAGACTATATGAATATTATAAATCTATTGGTTTAAAGTTTTGAAACAGAAAGTATATAGTCAAACATATTTGACTTTATCTAATGTATTAAGTTTTATAATTTTTCCATACTATACATTCTTTAACTTATTTCGTAAAAAGTACTCACTAAAAAAAATTAAGGTAAAAACAATCTTAATTTTAGAATATCATAGAATAGGCGATGTTCTGATTATTCTTCCAGTTATAAAATCAATTAGAAGGCAATATCCAAGATCTAAAATTGTTCTTGTTTGTTGTAATGATTCATATGATTTAATAAATCATTTTAATATAGTTGATAAAATTATACCGGTAAAAATGCCATGGACTAATTGGGATTTTTCTTTAAAAGAATGTTTCAAAGTATTTCAATTGATAAAGAAAATTAGATTGGAAAAAACTGATTTAGCATTTGATTTTAAAGGTGATTTAAGAAACAACTGGTTTTTATGGAATTTGAAGGCTAAGGTAAGTATGGGGTTCTCGCCAACTGGAGGGAGTTATTTTTTAACTAATTCATTTAAATTTAATCATGCATTACACCAGAGACAAAGGGCGCAGTTTATAGCATTAAAAGCGGGATGTGATGTTTTAGAGAAAATAAAAAAGAATAAGATCAATATAAATGGTCGAATAGCTTTGCATCTAGGTTCTTCTGATCTTAGAAGATCCTGGACAGAAAAAAAATGGATTAAGCTAGCACGTCTTCTTTCTAAAAACTTTAAGATTACAATTATTAAAATACCAGAATCGCATCATTTAATTAATCAAATAAAGAAAAATAAAGATAAGATAGATATTTTTAGTGGTGATCTTATTGAATTTAAAACCTGGTTAAAAGATCAAATCTTATTGATAGGAGTTGATTCTATGGCTGGACATCTTGCGGCAGAGCTAGGGGTGCCTAATATATCTATTTTTGGATCTCAAAACCCAGATTTAACTCGGCCGTTAGGTGAGTTTTCAGAAATTATCCAACCTGAAAAAGAGTGTCACCATAAAAAAAAGCATTGGAGGCTTTGCGCTTATTGCATGGATGAAATAGATGAGACGAGTGTTTATAAATTAGTTGTGAAATTAATTAATATAGTAAAAAAGTCTAAAAACATAAAATAGTATCTAGTGTACTTGCTATCTTTAGTAGTATATTTAAAGAATAAAAAAAGAATAGCTTCTAAGTTAAAATTAATAAAACTTAAAATTT
>CEUA01078163.1_pt1 | contig 15921 bp, 13 predicted proteins | sample 361541 | NCBI WGS metagenome assembly CEUA01 (sample SAMEA2623079, study PRJEB7988) | marine metagenome | isolation source: saline water (ENVO:00002010), including
AAGCATACATTTAAGAAAATTCTAAATGCAGATGAGGTTATCAAAAGTCCTGGCATTGCTGATGAAATTGAATTGATACAAAAACTAAAATCAAAAAATATTCCAGTTATATCTGAAGTGGAATTTGCATTTAGATATACAAATGCAAGGATAGCTGCTGTTACAGGAAGTAATGGCAAAACCACCACAACTTTATTGCTAAGGCATATTCTTAAGACTGCCGGTTATGATGTCTTGGCTGCAGGAAATATAGGTATTGGGTTTGCATTGTCAATTGCAGAAAGAGATTATGATTATATCATTTTAGAGCTTAGTAGTTTCCAGTTAGATGGCATTCAAGATTTTAGAAGTAATGTAGCAATTCTACTAAATATTACTCCGGATCATCTAGATAGATATGGCTATAGCCTAGAGAATTATTCTAAAGCAAAGTTTAGGATTACTAAAAATCAGAATGAGCACGATTTTCTAATTTATAATGTAGACGATACAATTGTTAACTCAATAACAACAAAAGCGAAAAAGCTTCCAATCTCATTAATTAATGAACAATTTGAGGGGGGGTATTTAAATAATAAAGAATTAATAATTAAACTAAATAATCAAACTATGACAATTCAGGAATTGGCCTTACAAGGCAAACACAACATGTTTAACTCAATGGCTGCCGCAATTGCAGCTAGAGTATTTGAAGTAAAAGACACAGTAATTAGAAAATCAATGCTTGATTTTATGAATGTAGAACATCGGTTAGAGCATGTACTCACAGTACATGGCATTGACTTTATTAATGATTCAAAAGCAACAAATGTGAACGCTTGTTGGTTTGCATTAGAAAGTATGCAAAAAGATTTAGTTTGGATTGTTGGTGGAGTAGATAAGGGTAATGATTATGCAGAATTGGATCAGCTTGTGATGGATAAAGTAAAAGCAATTATTTGTTTAGGGGAGAATAATCAGAATATTATTGACTCATTTCAAGGAAAAGTTGGCACAATAGTACAGGCTTCAAGCATGCAAGAGGCAGTTAATCATTCATATAGTTTAGCAAACAAAGGAGAAGCCGTGTTATTATCACCTGCTTGTGCAAGTTTTGATCTGTTTGCTAATTATGAGGATAGAGGGTTTCAATTTAAAAAGGAAGTTAGAGCACTATAAATGGCTTCTGGAATTGCTAATAGAAAACTAAAGGGTGATAAAATTATTTGGATTATAGTATTTATATTATCTACTTTCTCAGTTATGGTAGTTTACTCTGCTGCTGGATGGTCTGATCTTATAAGCCATCTTGTAAAATTACTAATAGGTTTAATCGCAATGTATATCACACATCTCATTCCTTTCAAGTATTATTCTAAGTTAGGTCAAATAGGTTATTTTACATCATTAATGCTATTGTTATTAGTACTAGTAATAGGTGTTTCTATTAATGGGGCATCTAGATGGGTAAATATTGCAGGTTTACAATTTCAACCTTCTGACATGGCAAAGCTTACAGTGATACTTTATATGGCTCGTCAGATAAGTCTTAATAGGGATAGCCTTAACAGAATGAAAGAATTTGTATTACATCTATTTCTCCCACTGGTTGTTGTATGTCTTTTGATCTTGCCTAATAATTTTTCTACTTCCGCATTAGTTTTTATTAATGGTTTGGTTTTAATGTTTGTTGCAAGAATTAGGTTGAATTTTATAGTGAAAATACTTGGCGCTGCATTTTTTACAGCAATTTTAATTTATAGTGCAGCTAAGTATACGCCATTTGGGACACAAATAATTCCTAGATCTGCAACTTGGGTAAGTAGAGTAGATAGTTATTTTCTTAATGATGCATTGCAGTTAATGGATAAGGATTATCAGCAAACACAAGCTTTGGTTGCGATACAAAATGGCTCTATTTTTGGAGTTGGTCCTGGAAAAAGTGCCCAAAGAAATATTTTGCCTTATTCTGAATCAGATTTTATTTTTGCTATTTTGTTAGAAGAATATGGTTTGGTTGGAGGGGTGGTAGTTTTGTTATGTTATCTAATTCTATTATTTCGTTCGATTAGGGTTTTTATAAAAACTGACAGTATTTTTGGTAGTTTGAGTGTGTTTGGTCTTATATTTTCTTTAGTATTTCAAGCTTTAATTAATATGTTAGTCTCAATAGAGATTATCCCGGTGACTGGTCAAACATTACCATTAATAAGTATGGGTGGGACATCATTAGTATTTACTTTTATCTCAATTGGAATAGTATTAAGCGTAAGTAGAAACTCATTAGAAGGCCAATATGCAAAAGCTTAAGATTATTATTAGCGGTGGAGGAACAGGCGGGCACATTTTTCCGGCAATAGCAATAGCTAGAGCAATTGAGTCTCAGATAAGTGATGTTGAGTTTTTATTTGTTGGTGCTTCAGATAGGATGGAGATGGAAAAGATTCCAAATGAGGGTTATAATATAATAGGACTTTGGATAAGTGGTCTGCAGAGAGGTTTTAAAAAACAGAATCTATTATTTCCTTTCAAGTTACTTCATAGTATTTGGAAGTCAAAAAAAATAATAAAAGATTTTTCTCCAGATTTAGTGATTGGGACAGGAGGTTATGCTAGTGGTCCCTTACTTTATGTTGCGGCAAAAAGTGGAATTCCTACGGTTATACAAGAGCAAAATTCATATCCGGGCATAACTAATAGGATCTTAGCAAGATATGTTAATAAAATTTGTGTGGCTTATGATAGCATGGATAGATTCTTTCCATTAGAAAGCACATTAATTACTGGCAATCCTATTCGAGAAGATATTTTAGGGTTTAGAAATAAGCGAGAGGAAGGGCAGTATTTGTTTAAAGTTAATCCATCAAAAACAACCGTTCTTGTTGTTGGAGGTAGTTTGGGTGCATTTTCAATTAATAATGCAATTGCAGAAAATATCCAGCGCTTAATAAATCTTGATGTGAATTTGATATGGCAAACTGGTCTCTCTTTTCATCCGAAATCAATAAACTTGTTGAAAAATTTGAATGCTAAAGAGGTGAATGCATATGCTTTTATAAAAGAAATGGATAAGGCATATGCTGCAGCTGATATTATCATATCTAGGGCAGGAGCCATTGCAATTTCTGAACTTTGTTGTATTGGCAAGCCGATTATTCTAGTTCCCTCCCCAAATGTTTCGGAAAACCATCAATATAAAAATGCACAATCCTTAGTTAATAAGAATGCGGCATTACTTGTGGAGGATATTAAGGCAAATCGTAAACTTGTAGATAATCTTGAGCGATTATTACAAAATGATGGTTTGAGAGTTTCTTTAAGTAGTAATATTAAGAAAATAGCTATAACAGACGCAGCACATAGAATCGCAAAAATTGCACTAGAGCTAATAAAATGAACTTAGACCTATACAAATATATCTACTTGATTGGTGTTGGTGGTATTGGTATGAGTGCTCTGGCACGATATTTTAAAGCTAAAGGCAAGACTGTTTGTGGTTATGATAAAGTGAAATCAGATTTGTGTATTGATTTAGAGAATGAAGGTGTTAAGATACAGTATGAAGACCATGTATCTAGTATTGGAGATAAATTTATTCAATCTTGTTATAGCGAGACTTTAGTTATTTATACTCCGGCAATTCCCTCAAATAATCAAGTTTTTACATTTTTTAAGGATAAAGGATTTCAGCTTTTTAAGCGTGCTGAGGTTTTAGGAATGATATCAAAACAGTCATTTACAATTGCTGTTGCTGGTACACATGGAAAAACTACAACATCTACTATGTTAGCTCATATTTTACAATATTCTGGGAAACAAACAACAGCGTTTCTTGGTGGGATTAGTCATAATTATAAAACTAATTTATTGATGGCTGAAAAAGGGAATATTATTATTGTTGAGGCAGATGAGTATGATAGATCTTTTTTGCAACTACATGCAGATGTTGCAATTATTACCTCAGTAGTAGCAGATCATTTAGATATATATGAAGATGAAACTGATGTAAGGATGGCATTTAAGCAGTTTGCATCTCAGATTAAGGAAAAGGGACTTTTATTGATTGAGAATTCGATAGATATTAATTTTCCTACCCCTGATTTAGGTGTTAAGCTTACTTATTCAGCTAGAGTACGTGCAGATTATTTTGCTGAGAATATTAAGTATCAAGATGGGAGGATGTTGTTTGATATGGTTGCTCTTGATGTTATGCCTGGTATGGCTTTTGAGAAAAAACAAAAGAACATTGAGTTATATATGCCCGGTGTGCATAATGTTAGTAATGCAGTTGCTGCTTCAGCTGCTGCTTGTTATTTAGGGTTGTCATGTAATGAAGTTGCTGAAGGTCTAGCTACGTTTAAAGGTATATCTAGGCGATTTGACAAACATATTGATACTGAAACGCTCGTTTATATTGATGATTACGCACATCATCCAGAAGAAGTTAGTGCAACTATAGATGCTACAAAAAAACTATACCCCTCAAGGCAATTGATAGTTGTTTTTCAACCACATCTATTTACTCGGACTAAAGATTTTGCAAACGATTTTGCTAGCTCATTACAGGCCGCGGATGATTTGGTTATATTAGATATTTATGCAGCTAGAGAGAAGCCGATTGCTGGTATTGATTCTCAAATGCTATTAGACTTGTGTAGTAATGCTAAAAAAGAAATTTGTTCAAAGCATGAACTTTTATCAGTATTAGAGAATAAGGATATCGATGTGTTGTTAACAATAGGAGCGGGGGATATAGGTACTTTAGTTCAACCAATCAAACATATGCTCAATTAATGAAAAAATTATTCGTAATATCTAAATGGATGCTATTTCTCACTTTGTTCGTTGTGTTGATAGTATTTACTAATCATAGGCAGTCTGCTCAGAAGATGAGTTTGCATAAGATATCAATTAAGAGTTCATTTGATAATTTTTTAGATAGACAGATTGTTTTAGAGTATTTATATGATAAACTAGAAAATTTTGATACGACTATAATTACTAATGTTAGTATAGCTGAATTAGAAAATCTTTTATATTCTCACCCTAGCATTAAAGAAGTCCAAGTATTTGCATCTCAAAAAGGAGATGTAAATATTATTATCGAGCAAAAGCAACCAATTGTAAGAGTTAAGACTGATTCTGAGGATTATTATCTAGATGAATTTGGAGATAAGATGGAGCTTTCTGATAATTATACCCCCAAACTAGTAGTAGCAACAGGAAGTATTGCTATTAAGGACCACAAGGAGATTTATAAATTTATTAAGGAAATTAATAAATCAGAATTCTGGAGATCTCAGATCACACAGATTCATTTTGACAATGATGATATATTATTGATACCTAGAGTTGGGGATCATAAAATAAATATTGGAGGTTTTGAAAATATCGTAGATAAATTAGATAATCTATATCAATTCTATAGGTATGCAATGCATCTAAATGGATGGCAATACTACACTCACATTAACTTAAAGTTCAATAATCAGATTGTTTGTACAAAAAAATAAAATTATGCAAGAAGAGAAACAATTACCTACTGGCGCTTTTATGGTTGGACTTGATATTGGAACAACCAAAATATCAGTTATGATTGGCAGGAAAGACCAATATGGTAAATTAGAAATATTGGGTACTGGACGTGCGGTTTCTAGTGGTGTTACAAGAGGAATTGTTTCAAACATAGAAAAAACTGTTGCTTCAATAGTTGAAGCAAAAGAAGAGGCACAACAAAAATCTGGCGTAGAGATCAAAGATGTTTTTATTGGTGTTGCGGGTCAACATATTAAGAGTTTACAACATAGAGGAGAAATTGTTAGAGATAATATTGAGAATGAGATTAGTAAAGGAGATATTGATAAATTAAAGTCAAATATGTTTAAGTTGATTACTATACCTGGTGAAGAAGTCATTCATGTAATCCCACAAGAGTATACAGTAGATGGAGAAGATGGTATTGAAGATCCAATAGGAATGGCTGGTGTTAAGCTGGAAGCCAATTTTCATGTAATTACCGCACAAGTTGGAGCTGTTCGTAATATTCTTAGATGCGTAGAGAGGTCAGGCTTACAACCAAAGGAGTTGGTATTAGAGCCATTTGCATCCGCTGTAGCTACACTTGATCAAGATGAATTGCGTGAGGGGGTTGCTTTAGTAGATATTGGAGGAGGAACTACTGATGTCGCTATCTTTTTAGGAAATATAATTAGACATACTGCTGTAATACCATTTGGAGGCAATATTATTACAAAAGACATAAAGAGTGGTTTAGAAATTTTGGAAAACCAAGCGGAACTTCTTAAGATAAAATTTGGATCCGCAATGTATACTGAGGAGCAAGAAAATGTTATGGTTTCTATTCCAGGATTAAGAGGTAGGCCTCCTAAAGAAATTGCTGTACGGAATTTGTCAGAAATTATTGGTGCTAGGTATAAAGAGATTATGGATTTAGTATATCACGAGATAAAGGCATCGGGTTATGAAAATAAGTTAATGACTGGCGTTGTGCTTACAGGAGGAGGATCACTTATCAAGAATTTAAAACAATTAGTTGCCTACGTGACTGGTAAAGAGACGAGAATTGGATACCCTAATGAGCATCTTGGGAAAGAATCAAAAGATATAGTTGTTAGTCCAATGTATTCAACAGGGGTAGGTTTAGTTTTAAAGGGTTTTGAATATATGAAACAAAATCCAGACCAATATGATATGATTGCAAATGTATCAAATAATAACCAGGAGAAAGAAGAGACAAGCGAACCTTCATTAATGGATAGGATTAGTGGTTGGTTTATTGAAGATAATGTAGATTAAATAACTAAAAAATATATATATGAGCACAATTGAATTAGGAATAGATTTCCAAATGCCAAAAAATCAATCTTCACAAATAAAAGTTATGGGTATTGGAGGTGGTGGAAGTAATGCTGTTAATTACATGTATGAACATGGTATTAAAGGAGTAGATTTTGTGATTTGTAATACAGATGCTCAGGCTCTTGAGGCTAGCCCTGTACCAATTAGAATACAGTTAGGTATTGATTTGACAGAGGGTTTAGGAGCAGGCTCTAATCCTGATGTTGGTAGAAGAGCCGCAGAAGAGAGTGCAGATAGAATAACAGAACTTCTAGATTCAAACACTAAGATGTTATTTGTCACAGCTGGAATGGGTGGTGGTACTGGTACTGGCGCAGCTCCAGTTATTGCAGAAATTGCACAAGAGAAAAATATTTTAACGGTTGGTGTTGTAACGGTTCCCTTTGCCACTGAGGGAGGTTATAGAAGACAATATGCTGATGAAGGAATTATCGAACTTAAGAAGTATGTAGATACACTTTTGGTAATTGATAATGAGAAATTAATTCAAGTATATGGAGATTTAACCTTTACTTCTGCGTTTGCTAAGGCTAATGAGGTTCTAAATACTGCTACTAAAGGAATTGCTGAGGTGATTTCACAACATTTATTAGTCAATATTGATCTTAATGATGCTAGAAAGGTATTGGAAAATAGTGGCACCGCAGTAATGGGTCAAGCAAGAGTAGAGGGAGAAAACAGAGCAATTGAAGCAGTGGTTGAGGCATTAGATTCTCCTTTGTTAAATGATAATGATATTACTGGTGCTAAACAAGTGTTATTAAAAATTGTGACTGGTGATGGTGATGGTGAAATTAAAATGTCAGAGCTTGCCAAGATAAAGAATAAAATTCAAGAAGCTGCTGGTAGAAATGTTAATATTATTGAAGGTATAGGTATTGATTCTGATTTAGGTATGGCTATTAGTGTAACTGTGATTGCGACAGGATTTGAAGAAAGAAAGAAACCAAAGGGACCAACTACTGTTAGATTAGAGGATGATAGTTTTGAAAGCATAATTATTTCAGAGAAAGAAGAGGAAAACCTTGAAACAGTTAATACACCTCAAGCTTTGCAACAAACCTTATTGTTAGATGAGGAAGTGGACCCTGAAGTAGTAGATATGGGTTTAGATTCTGAAGTTACAGATATAGGTTTAGATTCTGAAGTTACAGATATAGGTTTAGATTCTGAGGTTTTAGATGAAAGAATAATTTCTACATTAGAAGAGTCTCAGGAATTACCTAAGAAGATAGTTTTTGATTTAGGGGAAGGCGATGCAGATAATCAGATTGGAGGGGTAGTTTCTTTACAAGAACCAGAGGAACAATGCAATTCTCTAACTGAAAGTATAGAGGGCGCAGAAAATGATTCCCAACCTAATTTAAATATTATTGATACTAATCAAGTAAACCCTGAGGTTATGAAGATAGAATCTAGGGAAAGGGAGAATAGACTAAGAAATATTTCTATGCAATTACGGACTCCTTCTGGACTTACTTCTTTAGAAGATGTGCCTGCTTATAAGCGGAATAATGTAGAGATTAGTGAGGCTCCTCATTCATCAGAAAGTGAGGGTTCTTCTTATACTCTAACTGATGACGATGGTAATAAGACAACATTAAAGCAGAATAATTCATTTTTGCATGATAATGTAGACTAACTGTATGTGTATATAAATTGCGGGATATTTGACAAGGAAGTTGGAGTAAATTTTGATATAATCATTTTTGGATTTAGCTATACCCTTATTTTGCAGTTAATTATAAAGTAAAAATTAATCAACCGAGTGAATTTTGAATTAGTTCAAACTTTGAACTTAATTTTTTTCAGGTTACGATTTCAGTATGTACTTTATTTTCATAATGTGATAAAAAAACCCTACTATAATTTAGTAGGGTTTTTAATATATATCTTGAAAATTCTACATCATCCCTGGCATGCCACCACCACCCATTGGCGGCATAGGAGGTGTGTCTTCTTTGATTTCTGCAATAACACACTCTGTTGTAAGTAGCATCCCCGCTACTGAAGCTGCATTTTCTAGCGCAACTCTTACTACTTTGGCAGGGTCAATTACACCAGCTTTATAGAGGTTTTCGTATATTTCAGTTTTAGCATTAAAGCCAAAGTCCCCCTTTCCATCACGTACTTTTGCTACAATTACACTTCCTTCTAATCCTGCATTTTCTACTATCTGTCTTAAGGGCTCTTCTGCAGATCGTGTGATAATGTTAATTCCTGTTTGTTCATCTTCATTGTCACCTTTTAGTTTATTTAGCTTTGTCGTTGCCCTAACAATTGCAACACCACCTCCAGGAACAATTCCTTCTTCTACGGCAGCTCTGGTGGCAGCTAAAGCATCATCTACTCTATCTTTTTTCTCTTTCATTTCTACTTCAGTTGGAGCCCCAACATAGAGTACTGCTACACCCCCAGCTAATTTGGCTAATCTTTCTTGTAGTTTCTCTTTGTCATAATCAGAGCTAGTACTTTCAATTTGTGCTTTTATTTGGTTTATTCTTGCTTTAATAGCCGTACTTTTTCCCCCTCCATTTACTATTGTTGTATTGTCTTTGTCAATTGTAATTTTTTCACTTGATCCCAGCATTTCTAAAGTAGTATTTTCAAGTTGGAATCCTCTCTCTTCTGAAATAACAGTACCATTTGTTAATATAGCAATATCTTCTAGCATTGCTTTTCTTCTGTCTCCAAATCCAGGAGCTTTAACAGCACAAACTTTTAGAGAGCCTCTTATTTTATTAACTACTAGAGTTGATAAAGCTTCTCCATCTACATCTTCAGCTATAATCATTAAAGGTCTGCCTGCTTTTGCAGTTTGCTCTAATATTGGTAATAAATCTTTCATTGCTGAGATTTTCTTGTCATATATTAATATATAAGGGCTCTCCATATTAGCTTCCATTTTATCTGCATCTGTAATAAAGTATGGAGATAGATAGCCTCTGTCAAATTGCATCCCTTCTACAACTTCAACATGTGTTTCTGTGCCTTTTGCTTCTTCAACTGTAATAACTCCTTCAGTTTTTACTTTTTTCATAGCCTCAGCAATAAGAGCTCCAATAATAGGATCGTTATTAGCAGAGATACTTCCTATTTGTTCAATTTTATCATAAGAATTTCCTACTGTTTGTGCTTGTGCTTGGATATCAGTAATTAAAACTTTTACTGCTTTATCAATACCTCTTTTGACATCCATAGGATTTGCTCCTGCAGCTACATTTTTTAATCCTGCTGTAATAATTGCTTGAGCTAGTACTGTTGCTGTAGTAGTTCCATCACCAGCTAGGTCATTTGTGTTAGATGCCACCTCTTTTACCATCTGGGCTCCCATGTTTTCTGTGGGGTCTTCTAGTTCAATTTCTTTTGCAACAGTTACTCCGTCTTTTGTAATTTGTGGTCCCCCAAAACTTTTGCCAATTACTACATTTCTCCCTTGAGGTCCTAATGTAACTTTTACTGCATTTGCTAGAGCATCTACTCCTCTTTTTAATGCGTCTCTTGATTCAATATCAAATGTTATATTCTTTGTCATTTTTTTTTATTTAATTATTGCTAAAATATCAGATTCTTTCATGATTAAGTAATCTTCTCCCTCATGTTTTAATTCAGTGCCGGCATATTTTCCATAAAGAACATTGTCTCCTGATTTTACTGTTATTGGATTGTCTTTTGTTCCTTTTCCTACAGCCATTACTGTTCCTTTTTGTGGCTTCTCTTGTGCTGTGTCAGGGATTATAATTCCTGATGCAGTAGTGGTTTCTGCTGCCGCTTGCTTGATAATTACTCTATCAGCAAGTGGTGTAATTTTAATTTTTGACATAATGATATAAATTTAAGTTGTTAATTCTCTATACTCTTACTTTCTGCATAAACTGTGCCATGATAATGAAATTTATTAATAAATGAAATTTTGTCAGCTAAATTTGGAAACTCTGCAAATATGTCCTGTATTATTCGTTAACAGGTGTCGCGGGCAAATTAGGGATCACAGCTTCATCAATTTGTTCTTGAGCTTTAATTTCAGCAGGTTCGTTAATATCTTGTCTTGGGATCGCAAAATTAGAAGCTAATGATAAAACTATCAGCACTACTGCTAAAGTCCATGTTGCTTTTTCTAAAAAGTCAGTTGTTTTTTTTGCTCCCATGATCTGGTTGCCAGCACCACCTCCAAAAGATGAGGATAAACCTCCTCCTTTAGGGTTCTGCACTAAAACAATTAGTACTAATAATATCGATGTAATGATAATTAAGATTGTAAAAACAGTATACATTTTATTTGTTTAATTTTTTAATTAATTTTATTTGTTTTGCAAAGAAACCACTTTTTTTTGGATATTTAAAGATTAATTTTTCATATGCTTTAATAGATTTTTCATAATGTCCTTGTTCAAGGTATACTTTTGCTAATACTGGAGTAACTAAATCTTCATTTTCAATTAAACTATCTTTAGCCAGATCTATTGGTTTAAAGAATGCTTTCTTTTTTGGTCTTCTTGGTTTAAATTCTTTTATTATGAATTTGGAGACCTCTTCTTCTTTTTCTCTTCTAATTTTTTTAATATCTACTAATTTTAGCCATTCAGAAAATGAGTGGTTTTCATTGATTTTAAATTCCAATGGCTTGCCAATGCCTAACGCATCTTCAGTTGAATTTGCTTGTATCTCTTTAAATTCTTTAGATGAGGGGATCTTCTTTAGGGTAATTAGACCGAAAAGCTTTTTCCTGTCGCTACAATACGAAGCAGCTTTCTTTAATTGTCGATTGTATCTAATACTATCAGTATTGAGCAGTCCTTTTGTTAATAAAATTTGTGCTGTTTGGCAATAAGGGTGTTCTAAAAGTATGTTGTCTAGAATACTGATATCACTAGCGTTAATAACATTTGGATTATTGATTAATGATATGAATTGCTTTTTTTTCATTACCAGTTTACAAATGCTTTGTTAAATATATCTTCTAAAAGTTCGTTGCTTATTTCTTCAATTAGAATGCCTTCAACATCAGTTAAGTTTTCAGAGCTGTCAAAGTCACGATAACGATTAAATATAGTTTTAAAATTTTGGTTTTTATCAATGCGATTGTTATATTCTACCTCTACAGCTATTGTCAATCTGTTCTTGCCAGCAGTTTCATTAGCTTGGATTGCCATTGGATTTAGTTGATATTTGGTTATTGTTCCGTTAAAGTCAAGATCACCATTTGATTCTATTAGATCTAGACTAGTTTGGGATAATAAAAGGTCTCTTAGTCCTTCTGTGATTGTTTGATTTAATGTGGCAGGAAGATTAGTTGCTGTTGATGTAAAATACGTTACAGAGACAGTCTCAGCTTCAGTTGGAATAGAGGCGCCTGTAAATGAATATATTCCGCAAGAAGTGGCTAATATACCTATAAGTAATAGACTAAAAATTATTTTCATTATAACCCGAATTCTTTTAATTTACGATACAATGTTCTTTCTGATATACCTAGTTCTGTAGCTGCATTCTTTCTTTTGCCTTTGTGTTTTAATAATGATTTCTCGATTAATTTTTTTTCTTGTTCAAATAATGATAATGATTCTTCAACATCAATAGTTTTAGTTCCTTTTATTTCATCTATTATGATGCTTTCATTTTGTGCCTTATTGAAGATTGTTGGGTTTATTGATTGCATAACTTCAGAATCCCCTTCTTTCTCTATTAAGTTAAAAGTAATCTTTTTTAATTCGGTTAGATCTCTTTTCATATCAAAAAGTACTTTGTAAAGAATCTCTCTCTCAGATAAGTCTGCTTTGTTTTTATCTTCAAATTTTATCATTCCACTATTAGAGCTTTTAGGAAATTGTGCTTGAATTTTCTCAGAGTTAATCACTCTTCCTGATTCTGTTACTGACAATTGTACTACAAAATTTCTTAATTGTCTAATATTTCCTGGCCAGTTATAGTTTTGTAAAATGTGTTTTGCATTATCAGTTAGTCGGATAGGAGAAGTATTATATTGGTCTGCAAAATCAGCAGCAAACTTTCTGAATAGAAGATTAATATCATCTCCTCTTTCTCTTAGCGCTGGCAAATTAATACTAATGGTATTTAGTCTGTAATATAAGTCTTCTCTAAAAGTGCCTTTTGATACCGCTTGTGGTAAATTGACATTTGTAGCCGCAATTATTCGGACATCAATTTTTTGTGATTTTGATGATCCAACTTTTATAATTTCCCCATTTTCTAAAACTCTCAGCAATCTAGCTTGTGATGCAATAGGCAGCTCTCCAACCTCATCTAAAAAGATTGTACCCTTATCAGCAGCCTCAAAATATCCTTTCCTATTGTCGTGAGCACCAGTGAATGAGCCCTTTACGTGTCCAAAAAGCTCGGAATCTATAGTCCCTTCAGGTATTGCTCCACAATTTACAGCAATATATGGGCCATGTTTTCGTTTGCTATTCTGATGGATAATTTTAGGAATATTTTCTTTTCCAGTACCGCTTTCTCCAACAACTAAAATAGAAATATCAGTTGGGGCTACCTGTAGAGACACGTCTATAGCCCTTTCTAATTTAGAGCTGTTACCTATAATGTTAAATCGTTGTTTTATTTGTTCAGATTTCATATTGCTTTCCCTTTTAACGTTGCCGAAGTGCATTCTTCTATTTTTACCCTCACATAGTCACCAACTTGATGCTTTCCTTTTTCAAAAATTACTGTCGAGTTATACGTTGTTCTTCCATAAAAATGCTTGTTAGATTTTTTGGATATTCCTTCTATTAGTACTTCTAAAGTTTTTCCAATTTTTTCTTGCATTCGCATTAAAGAATGCGCCTGTTGTTTTTTTATTATCTCTGTTAGTCTTCTTTGTTTTTTGTTTTCTGGAATGTCATTTTCCATTCTTGCAGCAGGTGTTTTCGGTCTTTCAGAGTACTTAAACATATATCCATAATCATATTTAACATAATCCATTAGCGATAGTGTCTCTTTATGATCTTCTTCTGTTTCTGAGCAGAAGCCTGTAATCATATCCATTGAGATGGCACAGTCAGGAATTCTTTGTTTGATATTATTAATAAGCTCGATATATTCTTTCCTGTCGTAGCCTCGGTTCATTAATTCTAATATTCTTGAGCTTCCTGATTGTACTGGCAAATGAATATATTTACAGATGTTATGATGCTTTGTTATTATATCAATTACATTATTACTCATATCTTGTGGGTTGGAAGTAGAAAAGCGTACTCTTAGTAATGGATTTATTTGTGCTACTTTATCAAGTAGATCAGCAAATCTTAAGCTATCTCTTTGTGCTTCAGTACTTGCTTTTTTGAAGTCTTTTTTTGCCCCCCCTCCATACCAAAGGTAAGAGTCTACATTCTGACCTAGTAAAGTAACCTCTCTATATCCATTATTAAATAGTTCTGTACATTCTTGTATGATACTTTTAGGATTTCTGCTTCTCTCTCTTCCTCTAGTAAAAGGGACTACACAGAAGCTACACATGTTATCACATCCTCGAGTGATTGAAACGTATGCTGTGATTCCATTGTTACCTAATCTTACTGGGCTAATATTTGCGTATGTTTCTTCTAGTGAGAGCAGAACATTTACAGCTTTTTTCCCATCTTCTACTTTTTTTATTAAGTTAGGAATATCTCTATACGCATCAGGGCCTACTACAATATCAACTAGCTTCTCTTCTTCTAAGAATTTTTCCTTCAATCGTTCAGCCATACATCCTAAAACTCCAACTATCATTTTAGGGTTTTGTTTTCTTTTGATGGAATTATAGAATTCTAGTCTTTTGCGGACAGTGAGCTCTGCTTTCTCTCTAATAGAGCATGTATTGACAAATACTAAGTCTGCAATAGTAATATCTTTTGTGGTAGAAAATCCTTCACAGTCAAGTATAGAGGCTACAATCTCACTATCTGAAAAATTCATTTGACATCCGTAGCTTTCAATATATACTTTCCGTTTTGCTTTTTTGTCTTTAGATAATTGCAAAACTTGTCCTTGCTTGCTTTTATCAATTTCCTTGTGTAATAATTTTTCTATGTTCATTTTAGTAATTTCCAAAAATGCAAAAATAAAAAAAACTGACAATGTGGCAGTGTCTGATTCCTTTTATATTATATATAATATAATTGAAACTGTCATTAATTTTTGTTTATTTATGTGAAAAAAGTTTTTTTTATTTGCCTCAAATTTAAAATTTAAAAATCATATGGCAAATAATTTAGTGATTGTAGAATCACCTGCAAAAAAGAAGATTATTCAAGGTTTTTTAGGTAAGGATTTTGTTGTTGAGTCTAGTGTTGGGCATATTCGAGATTTACCCAAAAAAGGCGGAATGGCTATTGATATTGAGAATGGATTTGCGCCTAATTATGTTATATCAGAAGATAAAAAGAAAGTTGTAAATCATTTGAGAAGTATTGCTGCTAAAGCCAATACAGTTTGGCTTGCAACCGATGAAGATAGAGAGGGGGAGGCTATTGCATGGCATTTGATGGAGACGTTGGATTTAGATGCGAAGACAACTAAAAGAATTGTTTTTCATGAAATTACAAAAAAAGCAATTTTGCATGCGGTTAGCAACCCAAGAGAGTTAAACAATCATCTAGTTAATGCGCAGCAGGCACGACGAGTATTAGATAGATTGGTAGGATTTGAGCTTTCTCCTGTTCTATGGAGAAAAGTAAAACAAGGACTTTCAGCAGGTCGTGTGCAATCGGTTGCAGTTCGTTTAATTGTTGAGCGTGAAAATGAGATTATTAATTTCACATCTGTTTCTTCATATAAGGTTATTGCATTCTTTAGTAATATGGATGGTCAAGTGTTTAAGGCTGAATTACCAAAGAGATTTAATAGTAATGAAGAAGCTCATCAGTTTTTAGAAAAATGTCAAGGAGCTACTTTTTCTGTGGGTTCTTTGGAAAAGAAGCCAGTTAAGAAATCACCTGTTGCTCCCTTTACAACTTCTACCTTGCAGCAGGAAGCTGCTCGCAAGTTAGGTTTCTCTGTTAACCAAACTATGGTGGTGGCTCAGAAATTATATGAAGCAGGTAAGATAACTTATATGAGAAC
>CEUA01234437.1_pt1 | contig 15912 bp, 15 predicted proteins | sample 361541 | NCBI WGS metagenome assembly CEUA01 (sample SAMEA2623079, study PRJEB7988) | marine metagenome | isolation source: saline water (ENVO:00002010), including
ACAATTGTGTTAATAGGCAAAGATGATTTTATTTCAAAACTATTAATTTTATGGTTTATTGAATCATTAATAATTTCAATACCATTATCAGCCCCAATATTTTTTACAATATCTGGTGATATAAAAATATGGCTAGATTTTGCCTGTATAGTTGCTTGCAATGACGGCGATCTTCTGACGATAGGATCAGAATAATATGTCTCACGTTTAGTTAACTTAAATACTTTTGATAAATTTTCTTTAGGTTTTTTATTATTATCTCTCAAAGAGAAATTTGATTTTAAATTAATATCAATTATATTTTCTTGTATCTCCTTTCTTAAAGAATTCATTGAATAATTTCCAAGATCATTAATTTTCAAAAGCTCATTTAGAATATCCCAACCAGTAAAGATACTCTTACTTGGTTTAACAATTTTTTTATAAGATTGAAAAATACCTTCAATGTTAATGAAACTACCATCTGTTTCTGCAAAGGTTGTAATAGGTATTAGAATATCAGCATATTTTTCAATAGCTGGTGTAATAAATGATGAAAAAAAGATATTAGATTTAGATAATTTTAATGACTCTATAACGGATATATTGTTCCAAAAATCATTTTCAGGCTCAAGGTTAAAAAAAATGTATGATGATAGGCGTTTTTCAATCATATCATATGCATTTAAACCTGGTGTTTTATTCTTCATACCTACAACATTCCTATGAGGTAATGCCCCAAGCAACCAAGCAGAGGTGGAATTACAATGGTCGGTTAAGAAACCAAATTTAGCATTAATTGAATCTGAATACTTTTTAATAGAAAAAAGTATTTCTGACTGATTATTAAACTGTGATATACCCGGACCCAATATAATAAGAGTTGTATCATCTTTGCCTATATTTAGTTTAGATTTATTATTTTTTGTATTTAAAAATTTTATGAGCTCATCTGGACTAAGAACAATTTTTTTATGCAATGGGAAGTTTTCATTTAAAGAATCAAAATTTAATGAAAATATTTTTGTTTTTATTTTGGTTGCAGCATTTAATCTTATTGACAGTACTGGGAACTCACTCTTAATATTTACGCCCACCAAAATTATATTATTATAATTATCGATGTCTTTTAAATCGCATCCCAGTGAAGGCATGATTGGAAAATTATCTTGATAACCAAAATCACACTCATTTGTTCTATGGTCAATATTATTAATATCAAGACCTTTAAATAATTTTTGAAATAAATATAATTCTTCGCTTGTTGACTGTGGTGTAATTAAGCATCCAATTTCTTTAGTTCCTTTATTCTTGATAGTAGAGTGTATATTTTTATTTATAGATTCAACTACGGTTTGAATTTCGCATTCTACGAGTTTTCCATTTTCTCTTATCATTGGCTTGAGAACCCTATCATTAGAATAAATACCCTCATAACCAAATCTATCTCTATCAGAAATCCATGTTTGATTAATATTAGAATTTTCCATAGGTACAGCTCTAATAATCTTATTATTATAAGTATGATAATAAATATTAGAACCAATACAGTCATGTGGCGAGATTGCCTCATATTGAGATAAATCCCATGTTCTAGCTTTATACCTATAGGGTTTATTATTGAGGGCACCCACAGGACAAAGATCAATCATATTGCCAGATAATTCAGAAGAAACACCACTTTCTATAAATGCATCTATCACCATATGCTCGCCACGGTCCAATAATCCAAGTTCTTTATTTGCACTAACTTCTTCTCCAAATCTTACACATCTAGAACAATGTATACATCTAGTCATATCTGTAGATATAAGTGGGCTTATATCCTTATCAACAACTACTCTTTTAAATTGCATGTATTGGGAATGATCTTTGCCATATTCTAATGAAATATCTTGAAGTTCACATTCTCCGCCTTGATCACAAATCGGGCAATCTAAAGGATGGTTTATTAATAAGAATTCCATGGTTGATTTTTGAGCTGATTTTGTTTTCTTTGATGTAGTAAAGATTTTCATGTTTTCAGTAAGTACTGTAGAACAGGCTGGCTGTGCATGGTTTATTCCTTCAATATCCACTAAACACATTCTACAGCTAGCCACAACAGATAAGTGCTTATGATAACAAAATCTAGGAACATGAATGCCCAGTCTATCGGTTAGCTCAATGATAGTTTCGTTTTGAACAGCTTCATATTCTTTATTATTAATAAATACTTTCATAATTAAGAAACCATTGATTCTTTTCTATCTATATAATATTCAAATTCCGTCCAAAAATTCTTTATAAAGCTTCTTACGGGCATTGCGGCAGCATCACCAAGCGCACAAATACAATGTCCCTCAATTTGAGATGCAATGCGGTCTAATTGTTCAAGGTCATTATTAGTTGCTTTCCCATTTATTATATTGGTTAATATTTTATATAACCAACCTGTTCCTTCTCTGCATGGAGTACATTGCCCGCATGACTCAGCGTAATAAAATCTTGATATACGGTGAAGAACGGAAACCATGCATGTTGACTCATCCATAACAATAACTCCTCCAGATCCAAGCATAGATCCCGCTTTCAATATTGAGGCATAATCCATATTTGTTTCCATCATAACTTCTCCTTTAACAACAGGTACAGAAGAGCCGCCAGGAATAACTGCTTTTATTTTATTTGAATTTAACATTCCACCAGATAATTCTAATAATTTTGAAAAAGGTGTGCCTAGAGGAATTTCATAATTTCCTGGTTTACTTATATGCCCACTCATAGAAAACATTTTTACTCCTTCAGAAGAATCAATGCCAATATTTTTATACCAATCATCTCCATTAAGAATAATTTTTGGAACTGTGGAAAGAGTTTCAGTATTATTTATAATTGTTGGCTGACCAAATAGTCCCTTTATTGCAGGAAAGGGTGGTTTAATTCTAGGCATACCTCTTTTACCTTCAATAGATTCCAACATCGCTGTTTCTTCACCAACAATATATGCACCTGCGCCAATTAATGCAAAAATGTTAACAGATATATTTGTGGAGAGTATGTTATTTCCAACTAAATTATTTTCATATGCATCCTTAAGTGCTTGATTAAAAACAATCCACTGTTCATTGATAAATTCTCCACGCAGATAGTTATAGCCAACTGTAGCTCCAATTGCATAACATGCTATTAACATACCCTCTATAACTGAATGCGGATTATATCTTAAAATATCTCTATCCTTACAAGTACCAGGTTCGCTCTCATCAGAATTACATACAAGGTATTTTTGCTTGTTAGAAGCAGGTGGAATAAATGACCATTTTAATCCAGTTAAAAATCCAGCGCCACCTTTACCTCTCAAGCCAGAATTTTTTATTTTTGAGATAATATCTAATTTTGATGTCCTATTTTTTAAAATATTTTTCCAAGCTTGATAACCACCTAATTTAATGTAGGTTTCTATATTTGATGGGTTTCTAGAATCAAAGGTTTCTGTACAAATTTTTACATTCATTTTAAATCCTCTAAAATTTTATCAACTTTCTCAATTGTTAAATTTTCATAATTATTGTGATTAACTTGCATCATAGGCGCGCCATTGCATGCAGCCAAACATTCAGCTTCATCTTTAAGAAAAAATAAATTATCTTTTGTTGATTCTCCAACTTTTATTTCAAGCTTTTGCTCTATATGTTTTAAAATTTCATCAGAACCTCTCAACATACATGAAACATTGTTACATACTGCAATTACATTTTTGCCAACTGGCTTAGTATTAAACATTGTATAAAATGTTGCTATCTCATAAATATCAATCTCCTCTACGGATAAATATTTAGATAACGCTTGCATCATATCCTTTGTAAGGTGACCTTTGTTTTCATGCTGGAGCAATAATAAACTTTCAATAATTGCTGATTTTTTTTCACTTATAGGAAATTTTTCTTTGATCTTATCAATCAATATTGATGTCCTTTCATTAATACTATAATTATCCATTACCTATCAATTTCTCCAAAAACAATATCTTGTGTTCCAATGATTGTTACAACATCTGAAAGCATATGTCCTTTTGACATCTCATTCAATGCGGCGAGGTGTGCAAATCCTGGGGCTCTGATTTTTACCCTATAAGGTTTATTTGCTCCATCAGAAATCATAAAAATTCCAAACTCACCTTTTGGAGCTTCTACAGCTGCATATATTTCACCTTTGGGCACACAATATCCTTCAGTAAAAATTTTAAAATGATGTATTAACGCTTCCATATCTCCTTTCATTTTTTCACGATCTGGAGGAGTTACTTTTGCGTCATCTATCATAACTGGTCCTTTATTTTTTTTAAGCCAATCTATGCATTGCTTAACAATCTTATTTGATTGACGAAGTTCCTCGATTCTGACGAGATATCTGTCGTATGAATCACCGGTTTTACCAATTGGTATATCAAATTTTATTTTGTCGTATATTTCATATGGTTGTTTTTTCCTTAAATCCCATGCAATTCCAGAACCACGTAACATAGGTCCTGTGAAACCTAACTCTATTGCTCTATCTGGGCTGACGACTCCAATGCCAACAGTTCTCTGTTTCCAAATCCTGTTATCTGTCAATAGATTTTCATATTCATCTATACATTTTGGAAACCTCAAAGTAAAATCTTCCAAGAAATCCAGCAAACTACCCTGTCTATTATAATTTGCTAATTCTAAATCTTTTTCTCCTTTGAGTGATGATTTTTCATATTTTGGCATTTTTGATGGAAGGTCTCTAAATACCCCTCCTGGTCTATAATATGTTGCATGCATTCTTGTGCCTGATACAGCTTCATAGCAATCCATTAAATCTTCTCTTTCTCTGAATGCATAGAGAAAAACGGACATTGCTCCAATATCAAGCGCGTGAGCCCCAAGCCATAATAAATGATTAAGAATACGGGTAATCTCATCAAACATAACCCTTATATACTTAGCTCTTTCGGGTATATCAATTTCTAAAAGCTTTTCAATTGCTAATACATACGCATGCTCATTACACATCATTGAAACATAATCTAATCGATCCATGTATCCTATGGTTTGATTATATGGTTTTGATTCTGCTAATTTTTCTGTAGCACGATGTAACAATCCAATATGAGGGTCAGCATTTTTAATCACTTCTCCATCCATTTGCAGAATTAATCTTAAGACTCCATGAGCAGCGGGATGTTGTGGTCCAAAATTCATCGTAAAATTTTTGAATTCTTTCATATTTTATTTTTCCCGAATCACCTTAGGCACTAGAACTCTTGGTTCAATATCAACAGGCTCATAAATTACTCTTTTTAAATCTGGATCATATCTTACCTGAGTATTTCCTACTAAAGGAAAATCCTTCCTAAATGGATATCCAATAAACCCATAATCTGTAAGTATTCTTCTTAAATCTGGATGCCCATCAAATAAAATACCAAATAAATCAAATGCTTCTCTCTCATACCAATCAGCAGAAGCCCAAATGCTTGTAACTGATGGAATAATAATAGGGTCGTTATTAAGGAATACTTTAATTCTAATTCTTGAATTATATTTTAATGACAATAAGTGATAAATAACACAAAATCTATTATTTATCGTTTCGTCTAAAATATTATCTCCAAATCTTATTCTTCCATGTGACGAAGGTTCAATACCTCTGCTATATCCTGTTGATGCAGCTTCTGAAGTTTTCCATTCTGTTTTGCCAAATAAACTATAATCAACTGCGCATAAATCTGACAATTGTTTGAAATCTAATTCTTTATTATTTTTTAATATAGACATGACTTCCATAAGCAAGTCTTTATCTATTTTTAAAGTGAGCATATTATGTTCACTATCTAGTTCATAAAGGCCGTCTAGGTGCCTAGATATTTTATCTTTCATTTACACACCTATATTAGGACTATCAGCTATAATTACATCTTTTCTTCTAATTTTATTTTGTAGTTGGAGAATTCCATATAACAATGCCTCCGCAGTTGGCGGGCAGCCAGGAACATATATGTCTACCGGAACTATTCTGTCACATCCTCTAACTACGGCATATGAATAATGATAATATCCTCCACCATTAGCGCAAGAACCCATAGAGATAACCCATTTTGGGTCAGCCATTTGATCATAAACCTTTCTTAACGCAGGGGCCATTTTATTGACAAGGGTTCCGGCTACAATCATTACATCAGATTGACGGGGGCTTGGCCTAAATAGCATTCCAAATCTATCAAGGTCATATCTTGACGCTCCCGCATGCATCATTTCAACCGCACAACAAGCTAACCCAAAAGTCATGGGCCACATAGAACCAGTTCTAGCCCAATCGAAAAGACTGCTAGACTTGGTGAGTACAAACCCGTCTTTATGAATATTTTCTAATCCCATTCTAATGCGCCCTTTTTCCACTCATAAATAAAACCAACTATTAAAATTAATAAAAATATTGCCATTGAAATTAAACCAGTAAGACCGATTTCATGAATCACTACTGCCCAAGGAAAAAGAAATGCTATTTCAAGGTCAAATATAATAAATAAAATTGCTACCAAATAATATCTTATATCAAATTTCATTCGTGAATCTTCAAATGCTTCAAAGCCACATTCATAAGGTGAATTTTTATCAACATCAGGATTATTGGGACCAAAAGTGAAGCCAATTCCCAACATTATTGTGGAAAAAATAAGTGCAAAGACTAAGAAAATCAATATTGGTAAATACTCTAAAAGCATAGTTATTCCTATAATAATTATATCCTATTACTAGATTACATACTATATTTTCACCATTATGCCAATTTTATTGTATTATTTTTATAATAAGTAAACTGGTAAAATAATAACAATGAAAGACAAAGATTACCCTGATTACATTGATGAAATTAGCAAAATATATGAAAATTTATGGATCAATATATTAGATGGCTCAAAAAATAGCCTATCGGATTACCATACTTTCTCTTTAGCAACATGCTCTCAAAATCAAGTGTCAAATAGGACGGTTGTTCTTAGAGATTGTAATAAAAAAGACCGAACAATGTCCTTCCATACCAATAATTTATCTAAAAAAATAGATGATATAAATCTAAATCCAATTGTTGAATGCATCTTTTATAGTAAAATTAATAAAACACAAATTAGGATTTCTGGTATTGCTGAAATATTTACTATGAATAATATTTGTGAAAAGAAGTGGGTTGAAATGAGCTCACAATCAAAACAGTGTTATTTTCAAAATATTGCCCCAGGGGAGATAATTGATAACCCTAATCAAGTACAAATGGAAAATCCAGATGATTTAAATATAATTAGCGAGAATTTTGCAATTATTAAAATAAATATATCGATGATAGATTGGCTCTATTTATCATCCAAAGGTCACAGAAGAGTAAAATTTGACAAAAACAGAGATTTTGAAGGTAGTTGGGCTTCCCCTTAATTTTGCCGATGGCCGGACTCGAACCGGCACGACTTTCGTCACTGCCCCCTCAAGACAGCGTGTCTACCAATTCCACCACATCGGCTGATTATGGAAGATCTTTTGTCTCATCAGGCTTAGGAGATGTTATGGTCTCTGTTTGAATTTCCTTATCAATTAAGCTTGTATCTTGTGGAGTTCTATTTGCTGCAAAATAAGCCAAAGATAAGCTAGTCAAAAAAAATACCAACGCAATTATAGTTGTAATTTTAGTTAAGAATGTGGCGCCACCTTGAGCACCAAAGACAGTAGATGAAGCGCCACTACCAAATGCGGCTCCAGCATCGGCACCTTTACCATGCTGGACTAGTATAAGGATTATTAGTGAGACTGCTAAAATTATATGTATACTTAGTATTATTGTTTGCATGATGTTATTTATCTCAAATTGACGAACAAATTTCAATAAATTTTTTCGTATTTAGGGAGGCTCCTCCTACAAGAGCCCCATCCACATTTTCTAATTTCAATATTGATGAAGCATTTACCTCGTTAACGCTGCCTCCATACAATATTTTTATTGATTTACTTTTATTGCCTAAAATAATTGATAATTTTTTTCGAATAAAAGTATGTACATCTTGTATATCTTTAGGTTTAGCAGTTCTCCCTGTACCAATTGCCCAAACTGGCTCATAGGCAACAATCAATCTAGTTGCATTTTTCTTAATTAAATTAACCGCAGATGATAAACCCATTTTAAGTTGTTGAGCTATAATACGGCTAGTTTGTTTTTTATTACGCTCAGTAATAGTTTCGCCGACACAAAAAATAATAGAAAGTTTGCTGTCAATGGCTAGCTTAACTTTAGCTGCTATTTCTTTGTTTTTTTCCAAAAATATATGGCGCCTTTCAGAATGTCCAACTAAAACATATTTACAATTATAATCTTTGAGCATATTTGTTGATATTTCGCCAGTGAAAGCTCCATCTATATATGGTGAAATATTCTGAGCACCCAATGATATCTTTTTATTTTGCAATGTTTTTTGTTTTAATAAAGTTGATATATTATCAATATAGATGGAAGGCGGTAATAATATAATACTATTCCTAATTTTTTTGTTTTTTGCTTTTTGTATTATACCTTTGGTTAGTCTGCTTAATGACTTTTTTGTACCATTTTGTTTCCAATTAGCTGCTATTAAATAAGTTTTCATTCTAGATGATTTATGTTTTTTGTATATTATCACAAAAATACTTTTCAAGCTTCTCTATTTCTTTGGAATCTGGATGTTCAATTAATAGTCTTATTAAATTTTCTGTCCCTGATTCTCTAATTAATATTCTCCCCAAATCAGTCACCTTATTCTCTAAGTCTATGAAAATTTTTTGATTAATTTTGTTTCCCATAAATTCTTTCTTATTTCCTACAGGGATGTTTATTAATTTGCTTGGGGTTATAATTTTAGACGTAGCCTTTTTAAAATCATCTAAACTAAATTCTGTTTGTGATAGAACTTCAAGTAAATTAATCAGAGTTATTATTCCATCACCGACAGGTATATCTATAAAATCAGTTATGGTTATGTGACCCGATGATTCTCCACCGATTTCTGCGTTTATATCTGTCATTTTCTGATAAACAAATTTATCCCCAACATTTGTTGCATAAAAATCAATTCCTAAATTTTTATATGCAGACTGAATCCCATAGTTTGTCATCAATGTACCAACAACTGGGCCTTCATAATTTTTGTAATCTTTTTTAAATTTACTGAGTATATATAAAATTTCATCTCCATCAACAACATCTCCGTTTTCAGTTACAAATATTGCTCTATCTCCATCCCCATCAAATGCTACACCTAAATCAACTTTTCTTTGGTTAATATTATTATATGACTTTACTTCTTTTATTAATGAATCAATATCCGTTGCTCCACATTTATCATTTATATTTGTTCCATCTGGGTTATTGTGCATGGGTAAAATATCAATAATGTCGGAATTGTTAAAAATATCTTCGACATGATTTGATGTAGCTCCATTAGCGCAATCGATCATTATTAAAAACTTCCTATCAATTTCATTTTTTATTTTATCTGCCAGATAATGTTGTACAGATAAATTATATGCTTTAAGTTGTCTTGCATCCATTCCCATAGATGAACTGGCCCAGTCTCGTTGTTTAATTAAAGTCTTTTCATCGATATTAAAAAAAATATTTTCAATTTTAATTTCTTGTTCCTCTGAAATTTTTAGACCATTACCATTAAAAACTTTTATACCGTTATCTTGATAAGGATTATGTGATGCCGTTATTTGTATGCCCAGACAAGGAAATCTGGAGTCTGTTGTTGATAAAAGATAACTGAGAGCTGGTGTAGATGATAAACCAAGATCATAGATGTTATGGTTCGTTGAATCATCTGATCCTTGTTCGCAAAGACCATCCAGTAGTGCAAATGTTATATTTTCTGCTGATTCCCTTCCATCATGTGATGTATAGATATTTCCTATATTATCTTTAAATAGTGATTTAGCAATGGCATGGCCAAGTTTTCTCATATCTGAAGGAGTGATTGGAAATTCACCAACCTTACCCCTAATTCCATCTGTTCCGAATAGTTTCATTTGTTTACACTTTTTATAATGTTAATCATTGATGTCGCTAATCTAGTTTCATAAACATCATGTGTCCTAATAATTTTCGCACTATTAATAACTGATATCACAGATGCAGCAATTGATCCATTTAAGCGATCCTCTACATTTTTTTGAAGAAGATTACCTATCATACTCTTTCTTGAAATGCCTACGAGAATATGCTCGTGTATTTCTAAAAATTTATCAATATTATTTAACAATTCATAATTATGATCAATCGTTTTTCCAAATCCAAACCCTGGATCTAAAATTATGTTTTCTTTTTCGAGACCATTCTCAATACAGTAATTCATTTTATTTCTCAAATAATCAGTTACATTTTTAGTTACATTGGAATATTTTGGATTATCTTGCATTGTTTCGGGATTATTTTGCATATGCATAAGACATAATATTAAATTATTATCCTTTATAATTTCTAAAGACTTAGAATCACTTAATGATGATATATCATTAATTATTTGAATATTATATTTAACAACTTCCTTCATAACTTCGGATTTCATCGTGTCAATAGAAATAGGGATATTTGTATTTGACCTTATTACCTCAACTATAGGAACTATCCTATCAATCTCTTCTTGAGCGCTAATCCTCTTTGATCCAGGTCTAGATGATTCTGCTCCAATATCAAGGATGTTTACTCCATCGTTAATCATATTATTAACTTTAGGCATTATATCTTTAACATTGCAATATTCTCCTCCATCGTAAAAAGAATCTGGGGTAATATTTAAAATCCCCATAATATAAGTTTTATTGCTATTTATTGAGAAACTCATTAATTTTTTATCCATATTTATTAAATTATAAGATGGTATTATTATATTCCTCTACTTTCTTAAGAAAATTTTCTTGATATGTTAAAAAATCATTGCCACTAATAATAAATTCCTGAAATTCTATATTCGGCAAAGGTGTGCATATTAATATAACGCCTTGAGTAATATTTGTATTATAAACTTTATTGTGAGCCATGGCATAAGCAGCAACTTGAAAGAAATAATCTTCACACCATTCTCTTTTCTTTGGTTTATTTGATTGTTTGAAATCTATTATGCTTTCATTTCCATTATATATTCCACATGCATCTGCAGTTCCAGCGTAAGAATTTGGGAAATGAACAGTAACTTCTGCGCCCCAGAGTTCATTTAAGTTTTTTAATCCATAATCAATTATATTTTGCGACATCTCCCTAGCTTCTTCATTAGACTCTAATAATTCTAAGTTCGTCTGTCCAATTAGATATTCTTCAAGGTATTTGTGCATATTGGTCCCACGTTTTGAGGACTCCACAAGAATCCTTTGTGCTTCTTTTTCTCCCACTTTTTCTCTCCATTTTTTTAATGAATCACGTTTATGTTGGGATTGTGTGGCTTCTAAAATTGTTGTTACAGAAGGTAATTGACTATTATTTATTTCATAGTTTCTTTTACCAGAAACAATAGAGCGTTTGCTTTTGGGATATTTAAATTGTTTATTCCATTTCATCTTGTTTATTTATTTTAGTTGTTATTATATAAAAATAAAGTAGTAGATTTATCATCATACTAATTAATGAGAAATAAACTTAATTAATAGAGAATAATTTATGAAGCTGGATTTTCTGCTGGGTTTGCTTTAGGTGATTTAGATTCACCCCCGCTAGAATCAGAACTGTCATCATCTGACCAACTTTCAGGAGGTGATGGTATTTTACCATTCATAATTTGATCAATTTGCTTACTATCTATTGTCTCATACTTCATTAGAGCATCAGACATGACATGTAATTTCTTTAAGTTATCTTTAATAAGTTTAGTTGCTATATTGTATTGCTCGTCAATAATTTTTCTTATTTCTGAATCAATAGTATGAGCAGTTTCATCTGAAACATGTTTAGTCTGTGAAACTGATTTTCCTAAAAATACTTCGTTTTCTTCTTCAGCGTATGTAAGCGGCCCCATTTTGTTTGATAATCCCCATTTTGTAACCATATTCCTCGCTAATCCGGTTGCTCTCTCAATATCATTTGATGCGCCAGTCGTTACTGAGTCTGCGCCAAAAATTAATTCTTCAGCGACCCTGCCTCCGAAAAGTGCAGCTATCATACTATTAATTCTTTGCTTACTGTTGCTATAACGATCTTCCTCAGGTAAAAACATTGTTACGCCCAATGCTCTTCCTCTTGGAATAATGCTCACTTTATAAACAGGGTCATGATCAGGTACAAGCCTTCCAACGACTGCATGCCCAGCTTCATGATAGGCAGTTAGTTTACGCTCATCATCATTCATGACCATAGATTTTCTCTCTCCTCCCATCAATATCTTGTCTTTTGCTTTTTCAAAATCTTCCATCTCAACAGTTTTCTTATTAGCTCTCGCAGCAAATAAAGCTGCTTCATTAACTAAATTTGCTAAATCTGCGCCTGAAAACCCTGGGGTTCCTCTTGCCAGTATTTTCGGTTTCACATCATTTGTGATAGGAGTTTTTTTCATATGAACTTTTAATATTTGCTCTCTGCCTCTTATATCTGGTAATGGCACTGTAACTTGTCTGTCAAATCTTCCAGGTCTTAATAAAGCTGGGTCTAATACATCAGGTCTATTAGTGGCAGCAATTACTATCACTCCTTCGTTTCCTTCAAATCCATCCATCTCAACAAGCAGTTGATTTAATGTTTGCTCACGTTCATCATGACCGCCTCCAACACCGGCGCCTCTATGTCTACCAACCGCATCAATCTCATCAATAAATATAATGCATGGAGCATGTTTTTTTGCTTGCTCAAACATATCTCTTACACGTGATGCGCCAACACCAACAAACATTTCAACAAAATCTGATCCCGAAATGGTGAAGAACGGAACTTTCGCTTCTCCAGCAATTGCTCTAGCTAATAAAGTTTTACCAGTTCCAGGCGATCCAACCATCAATACGCCTCTTGGAATTTGACCACCCAAATTCTGAAACTTTGCGGGATCTCTTAAAAAATCTACTAATTCTTTAACTTCTTCTTTGGCTTCTTCAACACCCGCAACATCACTAAATGTTACTTTTACCTGATCTTCGGTTTGCATTTTAGCCTTACTTTTACCAAAAGACATTGCTCCACGACCTCCGCCGCCTCCTTGCATCTGTCTCATAAAGAAAATCCAAACTCCTATTAACAATAGGAAAGGAAACCAATGGATGAATATTTGTGCTAAAAATGACTGTTTCTCAGGGGCTTTACTGGAAATCTTAACTTTACTGTTCAATAATTCACCTACCAAGGCCGAGTTATCAGTCTCTGGACTATAAGTCATGAATGTTTGGCCAGATTTTAATGAGCCTTGGATTTCTCTTCCAGATATAGTTACCTCTGATACCTGCCCTGTCTGAACTTGTTGCATGAAGTCTGAATAATTATATTCTTCCGAAGCAGAATTACGGCCATTTATACCAGAAAATAAAGACATTAATACGACTGCTATCACAGTCCAGATTACTAAATTTTTTATTAAATCGCTCATAGTACTACTCTATTCAACCTATGTTATTAGAATCATTCTAAATTTTACATACTTATTTGTCAAACTAATCATATCAAAGTCAGACTTTGAAATCATTACAAATTAGATATACTTCATTACTCTTTTTTTTTGATGAAGTTGGTTTAAAAACACTAATTTTATTAAAGGATTTATTTAATAGTTCTTTAGTGTCTTCAATCCCACTGCCAAGAAAATATTTCATAACTAACATACCTTTTGGTTTTAGCATAGACTTACAAAAAACCAATATATTTAATGCAATCTCAGAGAAATTACTCTGATCAATATCGCTTATACCTGTTATGTTGGGGGCAATATCTGATAATACAACCCCCATTTTACCTATATTTTGTCTTGATAATTCACTCAATATACTAGAGTTATTAATATCTCCCTTTATAAATTTAATATTTTCAATTGGTTTAATATCTTTTAAGTCAATACCTATGATAATTTGAATATTTTTATATTCTTTTAAAAGTTGAAGCCATGATCCTGGAGCACATCCAAGGTCAATCACAGATTTTTGTTTAGATAAAATTTTATATTTATCGTCTATCTCTTTAAGTTTATAAGCTGCTCTTGACCGATACCTTTCTTGTATTGATTTTTTAACAAATGGATCTTGACTATGCTTTTTTACCCAATTCGAAGTTTTATTACTTTTAGACATACAAGTTAAATTATATCATTTTATAATGTCATCATTGTATTCATATATATAGATTGATACTATTGATTAATGGCTAAAATCACATTACAAGGTAACACTATCAATACAAATGCAGATATTCCTAAAATAGGAGTCGATGCACCAGAATTTACACTTGTTGATTCTGATTTAAAAAACATATCATTATCAACATTTAATGAAAAATATAAAATTTTAAATATAGTGCCAAGTCTAGATACACCAGTATGCGCAAAATCTACAAAAATTTTCAATGAAAAAGCCTCGTCGTTATCTGAGACAGTTGTGCTTACCATTTCAGCTGACTTACCTTTTGCTATGAAAAGGTTTTGTTCTTCTGAAAAATTAAATGATGTTATACCTTTGTCCATGATGAGATCAAGGAATTTTGCTAAAGACTATGGAGTACTTTTAGTAGATGGTCCTCTTGAAGGCATTACTGCGAGGGCTGTTATTGTAATTGATAAAAATAATAAAATTATTCACTCACAACTTGTCCAAGAAATTACAGAAGAACCGAATTATGATGATGCATTAAATTGTATTACATAATTAAATGAGTTTTACAAAACAAGTTTTAATCTCTATGGTCGCAGGTATATTTGTAGGCCTGATTATCAATTTTTACTTTATCTCTTATGTGTTTATTGAATCTTTTTTGATTGGAGATATATTTTCTACCATATCATCACTTTTTTTGATTTTACTTAAGATGATTGTGCTTCCTTTAATATTTGTATCTATTGTGTCAGGTATTATTTCAATAAATGATGTATCAACTTTAGGTAGGATTGGGATAAAAACAATTAGTTTATATATATTTACAACAATTATTGCAATTTCTCTTGCTCTAATCACATCAAGTTTAGTTAATTACAACTTGGGTGATTTAGTTATGCCTGCGGCCCCAGTAACAAATATTGCTACCTCATCAAACACCAACATAATATTAAGTTTTTTTCCAGAAAATTTCTTTTCTGCGTTAGCTAATGGAAATGTAATTCAGGTTTTAGTTTTTGCTATATTTATTGGCATATCATCATCAATTATTAAAGAGGAAATACCTGAATTTATTAAATTAATTGATAACCTCAACAAAGTTTTTAATAAACTAGTATTATTAATTATTAAATTAACTCCGATAGCGGTTTTCTGTTTATTAGGTAAAACATTTGCAACACAAGGCATTGATGTCTTTATACCTCTTTTAAAATATTTTACGGTTGTTGCTGGGGTTCTGTTATTTCATTTCTTTTTTACTTATTCTGTTTTATTGGGATTATTAACTAAACTAAATTTAAAAATATTTTTTAAAAAATTAAAGTCTTTACTCGTTTTTACCTTTAGTACTGCAAGTAGTAATGCATCAATACCATTTACCCTTAATACAGTTACAAAAAAATTTGGTGTAAATAAGTCTATAGCATCTTTCTCAATACCTTTAGGTGCAACCATCAATATGGATGGGACAGCTATTATGCAGGGTTGTGCCACTTTTTTTTTAGCGTCATATTATGGTATTGACTTAGCTTTTAATGATTTTTTAGTAATTATAGTTACAGCAACCATTGCTTCTATTGGGACAGCAGGGATTCCTAGTGCCGGGATATTGATGTTATCTCTTATATTATCAGAA
>CEUA01030163.1_pt1 | contig 15886 bp, 16 predicted proteins | sample 361541 | NCBI WGS metagenome assembly CEUA01 (sample SAMEA2623079, study PRJEB7988) | marine metagenome | isolation source: saline water (ENVO:00002010), including
GAAATCATCGTAGGAGAGAACTCTAGAATTAAAGAATCTCTGCTAGCTAATCCAATTAAGTATTTAGGCAGCAAAGGATTTTGTAAGTTTAACGCTGTTTGTATACTAACTACACCTCCTACAAAAAACGAGATAAATAGAACAATGCCAATTGAGTTTAAGCCTACTTTTGTCAATTCTAATATTAATTGCTTCTTAAATGCACTCCATTTTTCTGGCAGACTTATAACTTTATTCATCATTATGAAGTATAGTCCAAAATGTTTTAGAAGTTTTGACATCTGATAAAGATAATAATTTAATTAAATTTGCAGTTACTTATGAAAGCACAAAAATATCATCTTTTATTAATTATTACTCTCTTTGGACTTACTTCTTGTGGTCTAACAAAGAAAAAAGGATGTAATACTTGTCCTAATTTTTCTGTAAACAGCACTTTAAATAAATAGCTGATTTTATTTCTAATTGTTCTGAATAGCTATATTTGCGCACGCTAGTTATAATAGATATATAAATATGCAGTTAAATCTTTGGTCATTTATTTTAGATAATCTTGAAGCAGCAGGAGCAATAGGAGGTTATGTGTCCCTATCAATCATTGGTTTCGCTCTAATTAGTTTTGTAACTAAGAAAAGGCATGATAAGGTCACGAGTCAGATTGGTCCTAAGTGGACACATCCTATTATTGGCTCTTTCTTGGGGGCAATTCCTGGATGTGGGGCAACAATTGTGGTAGCATCATTATATAAAAACAAGAAGATATCCTTTGGGGGTTTATTTGCTGCTTTTATTAGTACCTTAGGCGAGGGGTCATTTGTTTTATTGGGGGCTTCTAATGAGGCTGATGTTGTAGGAAACTTAAAAGCATATGCAACAATCACCATCTTTGGATTAATTACGGGATTTATTTTTGGCTATTTGTCTGATATTATCGGATTTAGAGTCAGCTCTGAAAACAATCAGGAAAAGCATGAGGAGGATCAAAGCATTCAAGCAAAAAAAAATACCTTAGCAGGTATGTTTATTGAAAGTATAGGGTTTTATGCTATCATAGCAATGGCTATATTTTTAGCTCCAGGATCTATTATGGCCTTATGGGGGGGGGTATTGATATTATTTCAAGTTTAACTTATTGGGTTTCAGTAGCACTTACGGCTACCTGTATATTTTTCTACTGTGTAAGTGTTTTTATTTACAAATATCATGACTGTTATTCCTCTTATAACACTGTCAAATCAACCATATTACATGCAATCTTAGATGTTGCTATGGTGGTGACATATGTTTTTGTTGGTTTATTTGTTGCTAACTACATCATTGATATACTTGTGGGTGTGGAGACATTTGATGCATGGATGAGATCATCAGCATATGTTGTTATATTATTAGCAGCTCTAATAGGAGTAACGCCCGGTTGCGGGGGGATGATCGCAGTTGCAGTAGCCTTTATTACGATTCCTAATTTTCCTATGGCTGCATTAATTGCAGCAGCTATAGCAACGAGTGGGGATGGAATCTTCCCTTTATTTGCAGAAAACAGGAAAGATGGATTTATTATTTCTGGAGTCGGATTAGCAGTTGCTTTAGTTGTAGGTTACATAGCTTTAGCCCTAGGAATCTAAACCATGTATATCTTCTAAAATGTCTGTAGAATTATTTGAGTAATGTTAGAAGAGCATCAAAAAAAAGAATTAAAAACATTGTGTGTAGTTTTCTCATCTGCTGTTATTATGGTAGTAGAGATAATATTTGGAATCACCTCCAAGTCAATGGCATTACTTGCTGACTTTATTCATATGGGTTCTGTTTTACTTGACGTAGAGCCTAGCCACAAAGGCCAAAATTAGATGGACTCTTTCCATTCATTTGTCCCTAAAGGAAGTATTGGATTATTGCAGTGTTGGGTTGACGAACTTAATATTCGTATTAAGGTCTCAAAAGCAAGAAGAACTAAATTAGGAGACTTTAAAGTCAGGGGCAGCCAAATGAGTATTACTATTAATAATAATCTGAATAAATATTCCTTCTTGATTACTTTAACTCATGAGTTAGCACATGCCTTTGTTTTCAAGAAGTATCAGAAAAATGTTAAGCCACATGGCCAAAATTGGAAATTGGAATTTAAATCGTTAATGTTTAATTTTCTTAACTCTGATTGTTTGCCGGAAGATATTTTACAAGTTTTAAGCCGTCATATGCTAAATCCGAAAGCATCAACCTACACAGATTTGGAATTGGTTAGGGTATTAAAGAAATACGATCAGATAACGTTATTCACTCTCTCAGATTTGGCTGTTGGTGATTCTTTTAAAGTTGCTAGTGGTAAGATTTTTGTTAAAGGAAGAAAAAATAGAAAGAGATATAGGTGTGTTGAGAGTGCCACAAATAAAATATACTTATTTCATCCATTTGCAGAAGTATTTAAGGTGCTGTAGAGTTATAATATTAATTGTTGTAATTTAGCCAGCTAATTCTTTTTAGAAAAGATATTAAGATGAATAAAAATAATTATGCAGTAATTATGGCTGGAGGCATAGGATCTAGGTTTTGGCCAATGAGTAAGGAGCTATTTCCAAAGCAATTTTTAGATATTTTAGGTACAGGCGAGACTTTAATCCAGCAAACATTTCATCGAATGGAAAGAATATGTCTTCCTGAAAACATATTTGTTGTTACCAATAGGAATTATAAAGATTTGTGTTTGGCACAATTGCCAAATCTAGTTGGTAGTAATATTCTTTGTGAACCAGCTATGCGGAATACAGCTCCTTGTATTGCTTATGCTGCATTTAAGATTCAGAGTATCAATGAGGATGCTAATATGATTGTTGCAGCATCTGATCACATAATTATTGAAGAAGATGAATTTGTAGAAGTAGCTAGCAATTGTTTAAAAATAGTGGCTAAGCATGATGTCTTACTAACTCTTGGTATCACCCCATCAAGACCTGATACAGGTTATGGGTATATTCAATATTCAGAAGAGAGATTAGAAGAACATGAGGATATACTTAAGGTAAAAACATTTACCGAGAAGCCAGACCAGAATTTGGCTCTTAATTTTTTAGACAGCGGTGATTTTTTGTGGAATTCTGGTATGTTTGTTTGGAGTGTAAAGACAATAACGCTAGCATATCGCAAGCAATTGCGTGATATGTATGATCTTTTTGAGCAAGGCAAACAATTTTACAATACAAATAAAGAATCTGAGTTTATTGATAGAATTTTTCCAGGATGCAAAAATATTTCTATTGATTATGCTATAATGGAAAAATCAGATAATGTATATGTATGCCCTTCTGATTTCTCGTGGAGTGATCTGGGGACTTGGAGCTCTTTGTATGCACATGTTGATCATGATGAGAATAATAATGCAGTTCAAGGAAACAAAGTGTCACTGTATAGTTCAACTAATAATCTTATAAAAGTTCCAGATGGGAAAGTAGTTGTAATGCAGGGGATGAATGGATATATAGTAGTAGAAGATGAAGGGACTTTACTTATATGTAAAAAGGAGAATGAACAGCAAATAAAAAATTTTGTTATGAATCTTAAGACTAATACTTAGAATTGATGAGTGTTACACAAAAATGGGTTGTATTTTTTTTCATCTCCCAAATTAGTAGAAGGACCGTGACCACAAAATATTAGGGTTTCAGCAGGCAATGGGAGAATTTTATTTGTAATACTCTCCATTAACGTATTATAATTGCCTCCAGGCAAGTCAGTTCTTCCTATACTATTTTGAAAAATAAGGTCTCCTGCTATAAGCATGTTATTTTCTTTATTGTAGAGGCAGATATGTCCAGGGGAGTGTCCAGGCGTAAATAGAATGTTGAAACTGCTTTTCCCAAAACTAAGTTCGTCTCCCTCAGTTAAAAAGTGTTTTGGTTGCGGAGATCCTTTGTAATCTTCAAATCCATACATTTTACTAATGTTACCTGAGTTTTTAAGTAGGGGTAAATCTGCTTTGTGCATTTGTAATTCTACCCCCCAATAATCACTTATGAATTTATTGCCTAGTATATGATCAATATGACAATGAGTGTTAATTAGTTTTTGCGGCTTTAATTCTTCAGTAAGTATAAATTCTTTGAGCATCTCTTGTTCCTTCTTAGTATAGCATCCAGGGTCAATGATGAGAGAATCTTTAGTTTCATCATAAATTATATAAGTGTTTTCTTGAAAGGTGTTAAATGTAAATGATTTTATTTTCATGATTTTGTTGTTTATTTTCTCATTGCAAATGTATGTTAATTAGTACGTTAAAATTCTTTCTCTTTGAATGACTTTACTGAGAATTGCTTTTTACATTTGTACAATGAGTATTTCTAATATTATCATAGTATTAATTTTGCTTTTTTCAAAATGATAAATAAGATTAAACAACTTGCCGAGAATATTTTTGATGATGTGCTTGAGATCAGAAGACACATACATAGAAATCCTGAACTTTCTTTTAAGGAGCATGAAACCTCATCTTATATCAAATCGATTCTTACGCTTTGGCAGATTCCTTTCAAAGACGGTATTGCTGATACTGGTATAGTAGTTTTGTTAGAAGGAAATAATCCTGATTCTAAGATAGTCGCTTTACGTGCTGATTTTGATGCATTGCCAATTATTGAAGAAAATGATGTGGAATACTGTTCACAAAATCATGGTGTTATGCATGCTTGTGGACATGATGTGCATACTGCCTCTTTGTTAGGCGTTATTAAAATATTAGATGTTCTAAGGGGAGATTGGGAGGGTAGTATAAAGTGTATTTTTCAGCCAGCTGAGGAGCAATATCCTGGAGGAGCACAGCAAATGATAAGGCAGGGGGTGCTAGAAAACCCCAAAGTTCAAAAAATATTCGGGCAACACGTTTTCCCTGATCTAGAAGTAGGGAAGGTTGGATTTTGTCCCGGCAGATATATGGCTTCAGCTGATGAGATCCAAATAAGTGTTATTGGCTCAGGTGGTCATGCTGCTTTACCAGAAACTTATAATAATCCTATTCTAGCAGCAGCAAAACTAATTACTTCTTTAGAAACTCATTTTTTAACTTATCGTAATATTCCTGCTGTTTTTGCAATAGGTTTTGTTGAAGCTAATGGCTATTGTAATGTGATTCCAGATCAAGTTGAATTACGAGGAACCTTTCGTACTCTTGATGAAGAGTTTAGAAGTTTGGCACATCTGCATATGCAGGAGATTGCAAAAAAGATTTCAACTGAATATACGCTTGACATTAATTTTGAGATTCACAAAGGCTATCCGTCTTTATATAATGATGAGGAATTAACAAATCAGACTGTTACGTATGCTAAAGAATATATGGGAGATGAGCAAGTTGTCGACTTGTCTCTAAGAATGACTGCAGAGGATTTTGCATATTACGGCAATGAAGTGCCTGCGTGTTTTTATCGTTTAGGTACTGCTAACATAGCTAAAGGAACTATACATGGTTTGCATACTTCTAGATTTAATATTGATGAAGATGCTTTGAAAGTAGGTGTGGGTTTAATGGCTTATCTCGCTATTAAAAGTTAGCCTAATAGTTTTTTTCCTAGGGATTTAAATTCTTCTGTAAAAAGTTCTATTCTTTCTTTTAAATCAGGAGATGAAATTTTCTTCTGATGAAAATCTTTTCCACTTGCATAGACTATGCGTGGTAATTGAATCATGCGCCATTCATTCATACATATCTGAGTTAGATGCATCGTGGATAAATAACTTTTTTCAGCTCCTGCTGCACATATTATGCCATAAAATTTTCCTGTTGCTTCTGCAAAACAAGTGTCTAATAATATTTTTAAAGAATCATTTATGCTATAGCAATGGACTCCCATACCAATAATAATATTATCGGTTTCTTTGATTTGTCTAGCTAAAGATGTCATTTCAGTAGTTGGCTTAGTATGTGTAGGTTGTAGGGAGATGTTTCTTGCGTCAACGAAAGTGCAGGCAGTTCCTTTATTAGAAAGAGATTTAAAAACTTCCTTACATAAGATAAATGATTTTGAATCTTTAGATAATGAGCTTGATAAGATTAATGTTTTCATTATTTTAATTTGCTACTTGGGATATGAAGTCAATTCTTAAAAGTCTAATTTCCTCATCATTAAATATGTCTTCTTCGTACTCTAATCTTGCTTCATCAAATGAGAATGTTTCTGTTTCTTTAAAGAAGTTATGAATATCTTCTCTTTCTTCTTCATCCATCATGTCCAATATAATATGGCTAAGATTAAGGCGGTTTCCTGATTCAACAATTTCTTCCATTTCTTTAAGTAGTTCATCAGAAGACAAGCCTTTTGCATTTGCAATGTCATTGATATTAATTTTTTTATCTAATGATTGAATAATGTAAATTTTATTTGATGATTTATTAGCAACAGTTCTAATAGTGAAATCTTGAGGCCTTATAATTTCATTTTCTTCAACATATTTTTTAATAGTAGTTATAAAATTCCCCCCATATTTGTTAGCTTTTCCAATACCGACTCCTTGTATTTTTGACATCTCTTCCATGCTGATTGGGTATTGATTTGCCATATCAATTAGTGATGGTTCAGTAAAAATGATTGCAGGAGGCAAACTAATTTCTTTCGCTAGTTTTTTTCTGACATCTTTTAGAATATTAAAGAGCGTCTCATCTGCGGCTGTGCCTTTTTGATTGCTAGTAATTACTGTTGTGGTTTCTTCATAATCATGATCTTCAGTTATTTTAAAGCTTTTTGGTTTGCGGATAAATTCTTTACCCGCATCTGTTAGTTTGATAATGCCATAGCTTTCTATTTCTTTTGTGAGTAGTTTTTTTACATAAGCTTGTCGAATTATTGAATGCCAGAACATTAATGATTTTTCCTTCCCGCTTCCAAAAATATCTTGTAATTGATTGATGTTTTGTTTAATAAGAGCATTGCTTTCGCCCATCATTATTTTTGCTATTTCTTTTGGCTTAAATCTTTCCCTTGCCCCAAGGATCCCGCTTAATAAAAGTTGAACAAATTGTTTTCCTTCAATTTCTGTTTTAGGATCTCGGCAGTTGTCACACATTTTATCACATCTTTCCGCATCAAATTCTTCTCCAAAATAATACAGCAGGTATTTTCTTCTACACATTGAAGTCTCCGAGAAAGCAATGGTCTCCATAATTAATAATCTTCCCACTTCTTGCTCTGCTACTGGTTTTCCTTGTAGAAATTTTTCTAACTTCTCAATATCTTTATAGTCATAGAATGTAATTAGGTCTCCTTTACCCCCATCTCTTCCGGCTCTGCCTGTCTCTTGATAGTACCCCTCTAAGCTTTTAGGGATGTCATGATGTATTACATATCTAATATCTGGTTTGTCAATTCCCATTCCAAATGCAATAGTTGCTACTATGACAGCACAATCATCCATTAAAAATGCTTCTTGATGTGCAACTCTCTTTTTGGATTCTAATCCCGCATGATAGGGTAAAGCATTTATTCCATTAATTTGTAGGATCTCTGCTATTTCTTCTACTTTCTTTCTGCTTAGGCAGTAAATAACTCCCGACTCTCCTTTGCGACTCTGAATGTATTGTATTATCTGCTTAGCTATATCTTTTTTTGGTTTGATCTCATAAAAGAGGTTACTTCTATTAAATGAATCAAGAAATAATTTACCTTCATTAATTTGAAGGTTTTTCATGATATCTTGTCTAACTTTTGGTGTTGCAGTGGCAGTCAGAGCAATAACAGGTGCTTGACCTATCGCATCCATAATTTGGCGTAGTTTCCTGTATTCTGGCCTAAAATCATGCCCCCATTCAGAGATGCAGTGGGCTTCATCAATTGCATAAAAAGATACTTGTGCAGCTTTAAAAAAATCAGTGTTTTCAGTTTTTACTAAAGATTCAGGAGCTACATATAATAGTTTTGTTTTCCCACGGGTAATATCTTGTTTGACTTGTGTGATTTGTGTTTTTGATAATGATGAGTTGAGTACATGTGCTATACTCTCATTTTTATAATATCCCCTGAGCACATCTACTTGATTTTTCATAAGAGCAATTAGTGGAGAAACTATTATCGCGCAACCATCAGAGATTAGCGCAGGCAGTTGGTAGCACATTGACTTCCCCCCCCCTGTTGGCATAATAACCATTGAATCATTGCCAGATAAAAGATTGATGATTATCTCTTCTTGATCTCCTCTAAAACTATTGTACCCAAAGATGTCTTTAAGTTTTTTTCGCAGTGTTTGCTTTGAAATACTCATTAAATTATAAAAATGTAATACTTTTGCTATCGTTATTTATATACGAAAATACTATTTTATTTTATGAATTCCTTCAATGATATTAAAAAAAATGCAAAAGATTCAATTGCTATCCAACTGTCGGCAGTAAAGAAGATTTCTAGTAGTATAAATGATGAATTTGTAGGTGCAGTAAATTTGATACTGCGTGCAAAAGGAAGGTTAATTGTGGCTGGAATTGGTAAGAGTGCAAACATTGCTAATAAGTTGGTGGCGACATTTAATTCTACAGGCCAGCCTGCTATTTTTTTACATGCAGCAGACGCAATACATGGAGATTTAGGTAATATACAAGATGGAGATGTGGTAATGTGTATTTCAAAAAGCGGGAATACACCAGAGTTAAAGACACTGATCCCTTTTATTAAAGCGATGGGCAATAAAATTGTTGCTTTAACAGGAAATCCAACATCTTTTTTAGCCAAAGAATCTGAATTTATAATAGATGTAAGTGTTGAAAAAGAGGCTTGTCCAAACAACTTAGCTCCAACTTCATCAACTACAGCTCAGCTAGTAATGGGAGATGCTCTTGCTATTAGTTTATTATCATGTAAGGATTTTTCCGATAGAGATTTTGCGCGCTTTCACCCAGGGGGGGTTCTTGGGAAAAGGTTATATTTAACAATTGCGGATATTTTATCAACGGATAGTTTGCCTAAAGTTGATGCTAAGGCTACAATTAATGAAGTTATTATTGAGATCTCTCAAAAGAGACTAGGAGCTACAGCTGTCCTGATCAAAGACACATTACAAGGCGTAATTACAGATGGTGATTTAAGAAGGATGTTAGAAAAAGAAATATCTTATTCTTCTTTAAAGGCTAAAGATATTATGAGTATTGACCCTATAACAATTGATGCTAGTAGTTTAGCTTATGATGCATTGCGTATTATGGAAAAAAATAGTATTAGCCAGATTATTGTATTAGAAGACAGAAAATATATAGGAATTATTCATATGCATGAGATATTAAAAGAGGGAATTTACCATGAGTGATTCTGATAAAGAGATGGCTTTTTTAGATCATTTGGAAATCTTCAGATGGCACTTAATACGGGCTGCTGTATCTGTATTATTCTTTGCAATTATTGCGTTTATATTCAAGGATGTGTTGTTTGATGTGATTCTTTTGGCACCTAAGGACCCCGATTTCCCTACTTATAAGGCTCTTTGTTTTCTTTCTCAATCTCTTGGATTAAATGATGCTCTTTGTCTTACTAAATCTCCTTTTAGTTTAATGAATATTAGTATGAGTGGACAGTTTTCAACACATATTACCACATCCATTTTTGCAGGTTTTATAGTAGCTTTTCCATATGTTTTTTGGGAATTATGGAGATTTATTAGTCCTGCATTACATACTAATGAAATTAAGATGGCTCGAGGGATTGTCTTTTTTAGTTCAATCTTGTTTCTGTTTGGGATTCTATTTGGCTACTATATAATTGCACCATTGTCAGTGAATTTCTTGGGTTCTTATCAGGTAAGTAGTATGGTTAGTAATCAAATAAGTTTAACGTCATTCATGGCTACCGTTACAACTGTTAGTTTTGCAAATGGTATAATTTTTGAGTTACCAGTTTTAGTTTATTTTTTAACTAAAGTTGGCTTGCTTACACCTTTTTTCATGCGAATTTATCGTAGACATGCAATGGTTCTAATACTGGTCTTATCTGCTATTATCACACCTCCAGATATTACTTCACAGATTTTGGTTTCATTACCTTTGATTGTACTTTATGAGATAAGTATTAGAATTTCGGCACGAGTTATAAAAAATCAGGAAAAAGATTTGCAATGATTTTAAGAGCAGAAAAAATCGTAAAATATTATGGGAAGCGTGCTGTCGTGAATGGAGTTTCTGTTGAAGTACAACAAGGAGAAATTGTTGGTCTTTTAGGTCCTAATGGGGCAGGAAAAACTACTTCTTTTTATATGATGGTAGGCTTGATTAAGCCAGATCAAGGCAAGGTATACTTGGAGGATATTGAAATAACCAAATTACCTATGTACAAGCGTGCTCAGATGGGTGTTGGTTACTTAGCTCAAGAAGCATCAGTATTTAGAACGATGAGTGTTGAGGATAATCTTTTATCAGTATTAGAAACTACAGATTTATCTAGATTAGAACAACGAAACAGATGTGAATCTTTATTAGATGAATTTGGTTTGCAGGGTGTTCGTAAAACTAAAGGGGTATTGCTTTCTGGAGGAGAACGAAGAAGAACAGAAATTGCAAGAGCCTTGGCTACTAATCCTAAGTTTATATTGTTAGACGAGCCATTTGCTGGTGTTGATCCTATTGCTGTTGAGGATATCCAAGAGATAGTTGCTACATTAAAGAATAAGAATATTGGAATCTTAATTACGGATCATAATGTACATGAGACTCTTAACATTACAGATCGAGCGTATCTTCTATTTGAGGGTAAGATATTAAAAAATGGTACTGCAGAGGAGTTAGCAGCAGATGAACAGGTTCGTAAAGTGTATTTAGGCAAAAAATTTGAACTTAGACGTTAGCTACGTTATAGTGGTTAAACTGTTTCTTGTGAACCCATTTTTAGTTTAGATTTTCCATTAAGATAGAAGTATTCTGGTAATAAAATAAGAATATATTAATTACAACTTAAATTTGTATTGCAAATTTTCTGTTAGTCGGTAATTATATTTCTTCTATAGTGAAGCTATAAGATTCCATAATCTGATTACATAACATTTGTTTGCAAGCATCATCAATCTTAGAACAAGCAATCTCTTTGTTATCTGCTTCAATTTCTAGTGTAATATGTTTTCCAATTCGCACATTACTAATTTCAGCTAACCCAATATTTGCCATGCTAGAACTTACAGCTTTTCCTTGAGGGTCTAATAAAGATTTAAGTGGCATTATGTCTATTTCTGCGGTGAATTTCATAATTAAAGTATATTATTTAAGAGTGATAAAATTATGTATAAAATTATAATAAATGGAATAGCAGCAAACTGAAATATACAGAATAATAAGATAGCTGCTAATATAAGGAGTATTCTGAATATTTGTACTTTAGAATAAATATTTTGATCTACACGGAATTTTAGTGAGAATAGATTGATTTTTGCTATTAGTAATAATGGCATTATTATTGCAAGAATTGTAATTAATTGTATGTCAGCAAACATAGGAAATCTATTGAAATCAATATGGGGTATTGCTGCAATGAAGATTGCTAATGCAGGCGTGGGTAAGCCAATAAAGAAGTCCGTTTGCTTAATATCAATATTGAATTTTGCTAAACGTAAAGCTGAAAATATGGGAATTAAGAAGGCTAATGTTTCAGGGTAGAAATATATTTTTTCTCCTATGTATTCATAAAAGAGTGTGCCGTGGTTAAGGTAAAACATAAAATGAAAAAGCATAAAGGCTGGAGCGACTCCAAAAGTTAGCATGTCAGCAATGGAGTCAAGTTGTTTGCCAAATTCGCCAGTTATTTTTAAAAGTCGTGCTGCAAGCCCATCAAAGAAATCTAGAAATGCACCTAAAAATATGCAAAGTGATCCGTTTATGAAGTTTCCTTGAAAGACAAACATAATAGCCATTAGCCCACAAATTAAGTTTGTTAGTGTAAGTAAATTAGCGATATTTCTTTTTATTATATTCATTTCAGCAAAAATATCATAATATTTGTAAATTATATGAACAAATTATTATTAGCCTTATTGAGTGGGTTGTTATTGGCATTTTCTTGGCCATCAATAGGGGTGTTTCCATTAGTTTTTTTTGCTCTTGTTCCTTTATTTGTTTTAGAGCAGAAGGCTGAAAGTAGTAAACAGGTTTTTTGCTATTCTTTTTTTGCATTTAGTCTATTTAATATTATTACTACTTATTGGATATATCATGCTTCCATTTTTGGAGCATTAGCTGCATTTGTTATAAATGCTTTTTTAATGGCCACTTCTTTTTGGTTGTTTCACAAAATAAAAAAGATAAGCTCCAATAGGGTTGGGTATTTTTCTTTTATTGTACTATGGATATCAATGGAGTATTTGCATTTAAATTGGGATTTGTCATGGCCATGGCTTACGCTAGGAAATGTATTTGCTACTTCCCCTTTATTAGTGCAATGGTATCAGTTTACAGGCTTCTTAGGAGGTTCTTTCTGGGTCATCTTGATTAACTTGCTGATTTTTAGAATATATCAGAAAAATCTTAGAAAAGTCACGATAATACTGTTTGTATTAGTTATGTTAGTGCCTGTGCTTATTTCTTCTTATTTGTATATTAATTTTGAAGAAAGAAAGGATAAAAGTATTAACATTTTGATTCTACAGCCTAATATTGATCCTTATACAGAAAAATTTGATATTTCTTTTTCTGATCAGTTGGAAGATCTCATTGCCCTTGCCAAAAAAGGTCTCACCGAAGAAACGGACCTTTTGATAGGTCCAGAAACTGGACTTTTAGAAGCAATCTGGGAAAGTTCTAATAATAGATATGATAAAACATATAGTATCACAATCTTAAAAGCTCTTCAAGAAGAATATCCTAATTTAAATATTTTATTGGGAGCAACTACCTACAGATTGTTTGGGTTGAATGAAGAAAAATCATCTACAGCTAGACAAATTCGAAATCAGAATATGTATTATGACGCATATAATTCCGCAATATTTATTCCTGATAGCGGAAATATTCAAATCTATCATAAAACCAAATTAGTTCCTGGAGCAGAAAAGATGCCATTTCCATACATCTTAGATCCTTTAGCAAAAATTGCTGTTAATTTAGGAGGGGTAAGTGGCTCTCTTGGTAGTGATAATTATATTAATTCATTTTTGGTTGATCAGAGTGTTGTCTCACCACTTATTTGTTATGAAAGTGTCTATGGTGAAATGAAATTAGGAAAGACAAATTTATTAGCAATTATCACTAATGATGGTTGGTGGAAAAATACTGCAGGATATAAGCAGCATTTTCAATATGCTAGATTAAGAGCTGTTGAGCAAAGAAAATCAGTTGTTCGTTCTGCTAATACCGGAATTTCTGGTGTTATTAATGCAAGAGGAGAGATATTACAACAGTCAGAATGGGCAGAAACTGTTTGTTTAAATGCAAAAGTAGATCTAAATAATACTATTACCTTCTATAGTAAGTTTGGAGACTATATTGGCAGGGTGTCTATTTTTATTTCTGTTATACTGTTACTTGTATTTGGAGTGAAGTTGATTTTAAATAGAAAAGTATTATCGTAATGCTAAATAATTCTGTTTTTAAAGGGATTTCTTTGTTTCCATTTGGCGATTCTTAACTTATTAATTATAGGGTGTAAAATAATGCGTAAAATTTTATTTTCTACTTTTAGATGGACATAAGATTTAATTGGAATCGCACCAAAATTGCTTTTATATTCATTGGCTGTTCTTCCAAGAATTAGACACTTCTTCTTTAGTTTAATTGCTGCATCAATATTTTCTGTTAGGATTCTTCCATAGATAGGTAATGATTTATTTATATTTTTGTCAAATCCTACAAAGTATGAGTATAATATTTGATCTCTTTCTATTGTTGATGAAAATCCAACTAACTTATTATTGAGAAAATATCCATCTATTTTTATAAAACCTTCTTCAACTAATGAGTTAAATGATGCAGTGTTAAATAATGGGCCTTCAAAACGGGATGCTGTTGATACCTGATTAAATAGATTTTGTATTTCGAGTGCATAAGTTTTCAAGTCTTTAACATTTAGATTTCTAATTTCCAGACTATGTGTTTTTCGAATAATATCTCTAATCTTTTTTCTGTATTTCTTCTTCAAATCGGCTAGGTAGTCTTCTAATTTCACCCATTTGTCGTGTAGATTTAAAATCATTTCTTCTTCAACCTCTATTCTTATGTAGTTGTTGTCTTGGACTATCATTTGTTTAAATAAAAAGTCTGGAATAACTATAAGAGAATGGTTCTGGTTGATTGTATCAAGTAGCTGTCGAAGATTAATTAATTTATCACTTACAAAAGAAGGCACATTAGTAATGAAGGAATTAGTAAGGTATAAGACATCAAAAGTGATAAAATTTAAAATAAGATTAGTTAATAAATTATTCTTTAAGTAATATTTGGTTTTATTAAAAGTTAATTTAAAAATATGCGCATATAGTCTCATATTATTATCTATCACAAATAAATGTTTTATTTGAGAGTGATTCTGAGAATAAATTTTTAAAAAATTAGTCTGTAAAAAAGCAGGAATTTTGATTCCTTCCCATTCTTTTTCAATACACTCAATATTTGTGAATAATTTCAAGATTTTATGTGCTTTTTTTAATCTTTAATATAGAGATATCTGGCATAATTCCTACTCTTCCTGCATAGCCCAGATGTCCTAAGCCTCTATTTACATATATTTGACAATTATCTTCTTCATATAGTCCAGCCCATTGATTATATTTATACTGAACAGGACTCCACTTAAAACCAGGTATTTCAATCCCAAATTGCATTCCGTGCGTATGGCCTGATAGCTGAAGATCAATATTATATTTGCTTTTAAGAACTACTTCATTCCAATGTGATGGATCGTGAGAAAGTAAGATGGTGGGAATATTATGATCTGTATTCTTCATGGCCTTGTCTAGATCACCATCTTTATTGAAGTTGCCTGCCCCCCAGTTTTCTACTCCGACTAAGTTAAATTTCTCATTTCCAATAGTAACCTCTCTAGATTCATTTAGTAACAAATCAAATCCTGCTTCTTTTTCTAAACTTAATAACGCATTAAAGTTGTTTCTCCATTCTTTAGAATCTCTTTCTAGCATTACGTAATCACAATAATCATGATTGCCTAAGACAGAGTATTTTCCGTGTTTTGCTTTTATTTTCTTTAAAACATTAACATAAGGAATTGCCTCATGATAATAATTGTTTACTAGGTCTCCTGTGAATACTACTATGTCAGGGTCTTCATTATTAATTATTGTTACTATTTCTTCTAGCTTATTAATGCTGTTGAAACTACCTAAATGTAGGTCTGATATATGTATAATTTTATAATTGGCAAGCTTGTTAGGCCAGTTATGGATAGAAATATCTTGATAATTCTTTTTAAAATTATATCTTCCCCACTTCATGCCAATTAAAAGGGTTGATAATAAAGTTCCTGACAAGAAAATTGCGGATTTTCTTAAAAAATTTAAACGACTATAATCTTGTTCGTGGATTGAATTGTTAAATAAAGCTATACAGCATCTAAATACTCTCAATATGTCGTCAATTAGTAATGGAATAGAACCTATAAACTTTGAGATAAATAAAATAAAAAATATACTCGTGAATATAATATGGTCATTAAAACGAATAGAAGGGGTTTTGGTGTTATAAGTAATTACTATATAGATAATAACCGAGTATGCTAGTACACATATGAACCAATATATTGTTTTATATATAGAACTGTTATTTGATATCTTATTAATTATAGGTGCTGTACCCATATAGAAGTACAGGTCTAAAAGAAAGAAAAATAAAATAATGAAGATTAATTTCATGGCGTAAAAATAAAAAGTTTATTTATTTATAGATATGGAATATTTTAGATTCAATATTTTAGATTCAATATTTTAGATTCAATAT
>CEUA01211971.1_pt1 | contig 15886 bp, 13 predicted proteins | sample 361541 | NCBI WGS metagenome assembly CEUA01 (sample SAMEA2623079, study PRJEB7988) | marine metagenome | isolation source: saline water (ENVO:00002010), including
GCCACGAAGGTAGATGGTATTTATGACAGTGATCCAATGAAAAATCCAAAAGCCAAGCGGTTCTCTAAAATCAGCTATCTTGCAGCGCTTCAGAAACAGCTCAAGGTTATGGATTCAACCGCCTTTTCGCTCTGCATGGATAATGGCATGCCAATCATAGTTTTTGATCTTTTTAAGAAACACAATTTTCGCAAGATCATCCTAGGTGGGGCGGTAGGGACACTTGTTTCTTAAAAAGCAGTTTGCCTTCTATTTTAAATCAATGTGGAAGGTAAGACTTTAGTTTATTTACCACATCCGGTTTCATAGCTGCCTTGTTTTGCACAGGATCGAATTTTGTGGATTCATCATACAATTCTTCATTCTTAAATCGTCCATCCTTGCTGGTCACAATTAGCCGGTGAGTTTTAGTTCGAACGGTAATCCCATCCTGCCAGTAACTTATTGCTGCATCTCTTACAGTCGCTTTTGGATTTGAAAGAATCCCAGCCAGACTATTCCCATCAAGGCGGTGCTGAATTCGAGTGAATCTCGGTTTAACTAAATCAATGAGTGTTGGGAACAAGTCAAGAGACTCAACAAGGGAATCACAGCTTACACCCGCATGTTTCATCCCAGGAATACTGATAACAAGTGGGCTACGAACCGCCCGTTCAAGCGGGGTATGCTTGGCCCATAAGTCTGAATCTCCAAGATTCCAGCCATGGTCCCCCCAAAGGACAATAATTGTGTTTTCACTGAGATTTGTCTCATCGAGGACATCCAACACCTTGCCAACCTGTCGATCAGTATAGCGAACACACGCCAGATAGGAACGTCTAACATTAATAACATTCTCAGGTGAAAGTGGTCGTTTTGGATAAGGAAATTTATATTTATAAAACTCTCCACTTCCATGCCAGTAGTGAGAATTAATTTTTTTGGGATAAGGTGGCGGCGGTATCACTGTCTTTTTTAAGGCATCCCAATCCTTCTTAGGGGCAACAAAGGGCAAATGAGGCTTAAAAAATCCAAGCCCCATAAAAAATGGTTTGTCCTGATTAGCCAAATGGCGCAAACGAGAAACGGCATGTTCAGCCATCTGGCCATCTGGCAAGTCGTTATCATTCTCGACAGTAAAATCGACAAGATCCTTCGCACCATTTCCATCCTCTCGATGTATGCCGTTGGCGTATGCAAAAAAAGTCCCCCATCCCCTTTTCCAGGAACCATAGGGCGTTGACATCTCAGTCCATGCATTCGGAATTTCATCTCGGCCATCCCCAGCACCGTTGTATGCATAAACACGTCCATCCGCAGTATGCGAAATTTTCCCAATCAAAATCGTGTGATAACCGCTTCGCTTAAACAGCTCAGGTATAGTTTGAGCACCCGGTAGTATCTCAGCAGATAGAGCACTGTTCCCAGAGTAAAACCCACTATTACCTCTGGTAAAGCCTGTCACCGCTGGACTCCTCCCTGTAAGCATAGCGTAACGCGATGCCCCGCAGGTAGGGACTTGGACAAAGTGATTTCGAAAAACCATTCCTCGTCTGGCTAAACGGTCTATGTTTGGTGATGGGGCGTAGCCAACCCCATAACAACCCAGCTCGGGACGAAGATCATCAACCGCAATGAAAAGCACATTCATCGGCTTGCTCTCATAGCCTTGCGCTTGTCCAAGTGAAATAATGACCAGCGAACAGACAGCCAATTGGAAGACACGAATCATGGTTTATATATTAAGATCTCCGGCCATATCTTCAGTAGATTTAATCCCAAGCGATTCGCGTATTTCTGCCAACTCAGTACGCATGCCTTCCTTAAAAAAGATTACATCCGCCTTATGAATAATCAGATTGGCTCCCATTTGTACAAACCGAGTTTGACTAGAAATATCCCCCCAAGCGTGAATTCCTGCACCAACACCTCTAGCCCGAGCCTTAGTGAAAATTGTCTCAACCTTCTTAAGGAATTTCGGATCATCATACTTTTCTGGCAATCCTAAGTTGGTTGACAAATCGTGTGGCCCTATAAGTACAGAATCGATGCCGGGAACATCTAGAATGCGATCGAGATTCTCAACTGCCGGGGCACTTTCAATATTGACTATAAGCAGATTGTTTTCGTTGAAATCTAATATGTAGTCAGCAAGCTGATCTGGAAGTTGTCCATCAAGCGCTTCGTCAAGACGTTTGCCTTTCAAAGGCCGCAGCTTGGAGGCCCCTCGAAGCTTCTTTACTTGATCAACCTCTTCGATGTAAGGAGCCACCACTCCGGCAGCGCCATCATCAAGCACCATTGCTGCCTCATAAGGCGATGGGGAAACCGTGCGAACTAGCGGGGGCAGCCCCATTGCTTTATAAGTACGGCACATCCAAGAGACCTGACTACGGTCAAGTGCTATGTGCTCCGTATCGATGAAAACAAAATCGAGCCCGCAATCACCAATAATTTTTGGCCAAAAAGGTGACGGGGAAACAATTAAAGTTCCCAATACCGGCCCTCCATCATGGAGGGCATTCTTTAATTCAACTGGTGTCATGTTAGCAAATAACCTCCACGGGAGCCCCAATCTTGCACGATTCTAAAGAAGCAAAAACCGTGGCAGCGATATCTCGCCCATTTTGAGCGTTTAGGATCGGCTCACCACCTGTATCAATTGAACGGGCAAAATCGTCCATCAATAGAAAATCATTCTCATTGGCAATTCGCTCATTCTTAAACTCTGAAGGTGGTTGATCACGATAATAGATACTGACTTCCGGACGAGCCTCAGTAATGACCAGCCCGCCTTTCGAGCCCATAGCGTGAATCTTAATTTCGCCAATATCCGGATGACTAGCCGCACCAATTCTCCCAATACATAAAGAGCCAACAATCCCTTTGCCAATCTCCAATGATACAGAGGCTAAATCGTCGACATTATTATCAACGTTAGCCTGATGAAAATGACTTGTTGTCCGAGCAAATACTCTATGAACATTTTCGCCTGTCAAAAGTTGAATATAACCAAGTGGGTAAATACCTTCGATTTGCAACTCCCCCATTGGCTCAACCCCTACGCCGCCATCAGACCCATCCACGTGCGCCTCAATCTGGCGATTAAGCCAGTCTATTGGAGGATCGTTAGCCTGCCGGGTTCCTTTGGCAGGGCCGGCATCTTTTGAAAAATAAAAATCTACATGAATCGCCTGCAGCTCTCCAATCGCTCCGGAATCAATGGCTTCTTTTGCCTGAATAACTGACGGCAAATAATTGCGATTCCAAAGCAAAAATTTGATATCGTTCCTGCGAACAGCAGCAACAAGCCTGTCGCATTCTGAAAGACGTGTGGACATCGGCTTGTCTGCTATTACGTGAAGCCCTTCGTCAGCTGCACGAACCGCAAGATCACAGTGACGTTCTGCTTGAGAACTGACAGCAACTAGATCAAGGTCATATTCAGCAATTGCTTTAGCCACATTTTTTACGTAAGGAACACTAAATTCATCAGCAAATAACTGGTTGCGTTCATGTACCCAATCCGGTTGATCATCATCATCAGCAACCACAACCAATTTAAATCGTGAATGAGCAGCCACGGCTCTAGGCAAATATTCATGCTTCACCACACTAAATACACCACACCGTAAAATTTTTGATTTGCCCATCGTTATTTGCTCTGACCCCTCTTCACTACTTCGCGGTTATTGGCAGATTCCAAGACCTGCTCAACCACTTGAGCCGCACGTAAAGTATCAGCCAAGAAGATGCTCTGCTCACACTCTCCATCAATGACATCAACAAACTCCTGCAATTGTTTAACTAATTCAGCGCGACCTTGATTTGTGCGAATCGCGTTTGGTTGGCCGCCACTATAAAGTAGATTCATATTATGATGATCATCCGCATAAGCGGCCCCTGTTTCTCCAATCATCGTTAATGAATAATAATCTCCACCACTCGGCAGCGAAGCAGAAAGATCAATGATCGCCATGCCCCCATTAGTAAAACCAAGATGAAACTGGAGATAGTCCTCATTCGTAGCAGATTGCAATGACCAAACCGACTCGGGGGTATCGCTAAAGAGCCAACAGGCAAGATCGACATCGGGCATAAGGCGTTCTGAAATAGGGGTTTTAACCAGGCTAGCAGGAAGCCAACGGTGAATTCGAAGTAGGCCCGGGACCCCTAGGTTTCCACTATCAACACTTCGCCTAACCGCCTGAATCGACGGGATAAACCTCCAAGGATGCGCTGGCATCAAAAGTGCATTCGCTTCACCAATTGTGGCAGCCCATGGACCTAGTGTCCCAACGAGCACCGGCTTCCCAAGATCCATAGCCGTTTTAGCTATGCTCTCAGCCGTCACAGAATCAGCATCAATAACAACAGCATCAAAAGCGTCAGCTTCATGAGAAAACACGTCTTCTGTCGATGTGACTTTCGCTGATGAGCCAAGGGCATGGCTTAAGTCTCCTAAATCAAGCGGCGCAAATACTGTCCAAGCTGCACGGTGCAGTCGTGTGCTGAGGCCAGCATAAATCTTCGCCGTTTCAGATGAGCTTATTAGAGCGAGGCGAATCATAATGACTATATAAAAATATTAGGGGCCGCAAATGTCTCATGCTATATGCACCGGGCCAAACCAATTTGTTGCACCATTTCGAAGCCGAGCGCATCATCGGCTTCCTCAAACACTAAATAAACTGTGACAAACCAAAGCTCCAATCCCACCAATAGCCTAACAAAAGCCGGGCGCTACCTAATAATAGTCGCCGCATTTCTAGGCTGGTTCTTTGCTGGAATGCACCTGGGCATTACCTCACTGGCCATGGGATCAGCCGCAAAAGACCTTCTACGGAACACCGGACAATACGAAGTAACTTCAACCGACCGAGAGGCGGCCAAACTAAAATTACAGCAAGGACAACCAACAGAGAACGATGTCGAATCACTGGCTAAAACTATTGCTGATAAACGCCTTAGTGGAGCTAGTAGCAAATGGTTCGGATATTACGTTTGCGCTCTCCTGTTTGGGGGGGCTGCAGGCGGACTGGTGTTTGGGAGGCTGGGTGATCGATATGGTCGCGTCAAAGGTATGATGGCTGCGATCTGTTGCTACTCCGGTATGTCTTTGCTGGCCTATTTTACTCAATCCCCATGGCAGCTTTTACTGGCTCGCTTCATTGTATGCATGGGAGTAGGAGGCATGTGGCCCAATGGAGTAGCCTTAATGAGCGAAGCATGGTCGAACGTCTCCAGACCATTGCTTGCCGGCATAATCGGGGCTGCTGCAAACGTAGGGATTTTTGTAGTTGGTAGTATTGGGAAATATGTTCGTGAAGTTTCAATAGATGACTGGCGCTGGGTAATGTTGCTGGGAGGATCCCCAATTATACTAGGCATACTAGTCCCTCTTATTGTCCCAGAATCTCCCCGGTGGCTTGACCAAAAAAACAATGCCAAATCGGATCATAAACAATCTCAAGTTGGCACAGCGGATATTTTCTGCTCCGGAATGCTTCCCATTACATTAGTGGGCATTCTACTGGCAACCGTGCCTCTCTTCGGGTCATGGGGGAGCTCAAACTGGGCGGTGAAATGGGCCGAAGACGTGGGTTCAGACGGCCTAAAGGCCCAAGTGATCATGTGGCGATCACTGCCTGGGATAGCGGGAAGTTTTCTCGGCGGCTGGATAGCCAGCCTTATTGGTAGGCGCCGTAGTTACTTTTTAAATAGTCTTATTTGCCTTGCAAGTGCGCAATGCATGTTCTGGTTATCCAGCCCAAAAGAACCATCCATGTTTTTAGTTTGGACGGCAGTGCTCGGATTTTTCAGTGGGATCTTTTTTGGGTGGCTACCGCTTTTCCTTCCAGAGCTTTTTGTTACAAGAGTACGTTCGGTCGGAGCTGGCGTCTGCTTTAATTTCGGCAGAATCATTACAGCTATTACCGTTTTTATAACAGCTGGATTAATCGCCTACTTTGACAATAATTTTCGGGAAATTGGACGCATCACTAGTATGATTTACCTTTGCGGAGCCATTGGAATTCTCCTTATGCCCAAAGGGGTTGAAGGCAAGATTAAGGACTAGTTCAATAATTAAATCATGACAAAAAAGGTTGGAATCATTGGAGTAGGACTACTTGGAGGAGCACTTGCTAGCCGCTTGGCTAAGCAAGGATGGGAAGTTATTGGTCATGATCCCTCAGCAACGGATACTGAAGCACTAACTATGTGTGATCGTGCAACAGAATTAGTCGCACAATGTGAAACCGTGCTACTGTCATTGCCGACAAGTGATGTCGTTGTCAGTGTCATTGACTCTGTCGAAAGCGCGATTACAAATCAGCATTGCTTCGTCGACACCACAACTGGGGAACCGGAAGAAATGGAAGCGATTGGCAAAAATCTAAACGTGCGAGGGGCCAACTATCTTGAAGCAAATGTTGCAGGCTCCAGCGAATTAGCAAAAACCGGAAAAACGACTTTATTCTTGGGAGGAGAAAAGGAGCTCATTCACTGTTGTCAGGACTTATTGAATGCGTTGGCGCCAAAACAGTTTCATGTAGGACCTGTAGGGGCCGCATCGCGATTTAATCTGATACACAACCTAATACTCGGCCTAAACCGTGCCGGACTAGCCGAAGGCCTCGCTCTAGCCGAGGCGCTTGGTTTTAATGCCTCTGAGGTGTTGGCCATTCTTCGTGAAACTCCAGCCACCTCAGTAGCAATGGAAGCTAAGGGCAACAAGATGGCTAAAGGCATATATGCGCCACCTCAAGCAAAGCTTGCACAGCACCTGAAGGATGTCCGGATTATAAGGCACTTAGCTGACAAAGCAGGAGCGAACACTCCATTAACCAATGCTCATCAGTCGCTACTTGAAGAAGCCGAGTCTCTTGGATTCGGAGAATCAGACAATGCTGCAATAATTGAAGCTTTTCGACACAATTTGTGATTGAACCCCTCAAGCCTCAAGGCTATTAACCTTCGCGTGACCCCAGATAACAAGTCCAACTCTCAAGAGCTGCAGTTTAACGTCGGCGTGATTGGAGCAACCGGTTATATCGGGGCTCCCTATCGAGCAGAGATACGCGAATCAAGAGATGCTAATATTGTCGCATTGTGCGCTCGACGGCGTGAGATGCTTGAACGTGCAGGCGATGAGGATGGAGCCACTCTGCTCACCAACGATTGGAGGGACATCGTTCAACATCCTGAAGTTAATTTTATAATCGTTGCCACACCAGATGCACTTCATCACGAAGCGGTAATGGCTTGCGCTGAATCAGGAAAACATTTGCTATGCGAAAAACCTGTGGGCACTAACGCCGATCAAGCCTACGAAATGTGGGCTGCCTATCGAGATGCAGGATTGCTCCATTACGTTCCATTTTGGACGCGCTTTTCAGACCCGTTTGTGAAGGGAAAAGAAGTGCTGGATTCAGGGATACTTGGAGACATTAGGAGTGTAATTTATCGTTGGCACAACCCCCGGCCAATAGACATGCCACTAACCTGGCGGGATGATGAATCACTCTCCGCCGCTGGAAGCATTGCAGATGTGGGGTCACATGCATACGACACCCTGCGCTGGATGCTCGGGAAGGAAGCTGTTCGTGTTCAGGCGCACGCCGACACGATCTCTCCCGCCAAGCCAGATCTAGGGGGAGTCAACTTGACAGAAGCAATTGAACTCGGGCAAGCAGGGGCAAAAGAAAATTCCACCAAACGCAAGGGGACAACGGTTGACTATGCAAGTGTGGCATGGGAATTCGAAGACGACTCCGTTGGAACACTCATCTTATCTCATGCCCCGTTTATTCGGAAAGGAATTGCTCCAGAATTGGAATTACACGGAACAGAAGCATCTCTAGGCATCGACCGATTAAGCGGAAATATAACCTTAGCTAGGCCAGATAAACCCATAGAAATTATAGACTGCAAACCGGACAAGGGCTTTGGAAATAGATTTAATAAATACGTCTTTCCAAGCTTACGGCAAGCACATCGCGGACAGGCCTCTAATCATCCAGACTTAAAAGACGGATGGCGCGTACAACTCTTCACTGATGCAACGGCCCGATCGGCCCGATCAGGCCGCTGGGAAACTGTCGAGTAAAAGTCGATTATTTGGCCCCAAGATCCAGACAGACCAAGTCTCCACGCGAGTTACGACAATAAACGCGCCCATGGGAAAGCACCGGGGTTGTCCAACATTTAGGACCCGTCACTTGAGCGCGTGAAATTTCAGTAAAAGTTTCGGGGTTAGAATCAGCCACCACCAATTCTCCCTGATTGCTTATTATCAATAGTTTTTTACCAATCGCCTGCAACGCTCCAAAGCCTCCAAAACTCTTTTCCTCCCACTTCATTTTACCAGTAGCCATCTCTAAGCAGCGCAGCACTCCTCTGCCGGTGTTTCCGCTAAATCCATATAGGTGACCATCAATCAGGACACATGCATTAAAATGGTTACACATGTTTTTATTCTCCCAGATCTTGATGACCTTGGCTCCATCAACCTCCAGAAGAGCACACCCTCGATCATATCCAGATGAGATAAATACCTTATCTCCAATCAAGATAGGATCAGCGGAGTTAACGCCGTATTTAGTTTTCCAAGGATATCCCCATTGTTTTTTTCCGTCTTTAGGATTAACTCCAACGACTTCCTCGGCTGCAAATAAAACTAATTCATCCTGACCTCCTCTGACGTATGGAACAAAAGAGGAATAACCAGAGGCCGCCTTTCCAGTTTCCCAGATTACTTTGCCAGTTTTTTTATCTAGGCAAGTGCCATGAGTCCCCACGTTTACATAAAGTGAATTATCGATGATTAATGGCGAACTGGCATAACCCCACATCGGACGCTTAGATTTAATGGCTTTGCCGACATTTTTCTGCCAAACAACTTTTCCATTGGAAGCTTCAAAACAAATCAGTAAGCCATCCTTACTAAGAGTGTATACTTGGTTGCCATCAATAGTCGGGGTAGCGCTGGTGCCGCCGTCATAATATTTTGGGTCCAACTTGGAATCATAACTGTAAGACCATAAATTTTTTCCTGTCAAAGCATCGAAACAAAAAATTGTATCTTTTTCGGTGCCACGACCACGACCAGAGTTCCCCATTGAATACGCACGGCCCGCTGCAACTGTAATAGAGGAAAAACCCGTTCCGATCTTGGCTTTCCACAAACGCTTGGGACCATCATCAGACCATTTGGCATCCCAATCAGTTTCATTGGAAATACCATTAACATCTGGACCTCTCCACCGATACCAGTCGGCAGCATCGGCAGAAACAACAGTACTTATCAAAACAAGCGAAATACAAATACCTGGCAAACGTAGAGTCTTCATAAAAATTACGACAGCGATGGGTAAACAACCATTACTGCACAGTCAAACCCGAATCCCAAAAAGCAATCGTCAACAAAAGCGAAGAGTCAGCCTATTAAAGTTAGTCGCGGCTAACTTTTTTATTGACCTCGCCCAGAAACTTAAATATAGCCATGGCTAACTTTAGGCAGTATTGCTGCTAATAAGGTTATTTTAATAAGAAATAGTATAATTTATTGATATTTTGAGAATGAAGCAGATCGTCATTTTAATACTAGGATTAGTTGCAACAGCCGAATTGAATCAGGTTTATGCCAAAAAGATTAATGTGGTCACTACATCAACGATGGTAACCGATATGGTTAAAGCAGTTGGTGGAACCCGCGTTAATGTAGTCGGCCTAATGGGGCCAGGGGTCGACCCACACCTATATAAACCTGCCTCAGGTGATGTAGTTAAACTTCAGCGTGCAAAAGTCATTTTCTATTCGGGCCTTATGCTTGAAGGCCGAATGTCTGATCTATTTTTCAGAATGTCTCGTGCTGGCAAAAAGGTTTATGCTGTAACTGAATCCATACCTGAAAAGGACCGCCTCGAACCGCCTGAATTTGATGGACATTGGGATCCACACATTTGGGGAAACCCATCGCTTTGGAGTAAATGTATAGCAACTGTAGTTGAAGGCCTCAGTGACGCAGATCCTGACGGCAAAAACTATTACGCCAATCAAGGTGCTAAAGTAGAAAAAGCCTACAATGATGTTCATAACTGGGGGCTGAAGCGCATCTCAAAATTATCAAAAAATCAGCGGATTCTTGTAACAAGCCATGATGCCTTCAACTACTTCGGGAAAGCCTTCGGTTTTCAAGTTGTAGCAGTACAAGGGCTATCAACCGTGACTGAAGCTGGATTGGCAGACATCACCAAGATGGTGGATTTTATCCAAGAAAAAAACCTCAAGGCCATCTTTGTTGAAAGCAGCGTGAATCCGGCGGCAATCCAGCGGATTAGCAAGGATGCTAATGTTAAGATCGGCGGTGAATTATTCTCGGACGCCTGCGGCAAGCCTGGAGATATTCATGAGAGCGAGGGTGAAAAATACGATGTAGGAACATTTGTAGGGATGGTTAAACATAACATAAATACGATTGTTAACGCCTTAAAATAGACTAAGAAAAAGCGAAATGAAGAGGGCCACACTATTCATGAGTATTGTTCTGCCAATTGCTGGTTCACAAGCTGGCGAATTCAGCACTTGGGGGAATAGCCGAGGGATCGATTTATTTTTCGATTATAGCTCGGAGGTTATGAGCAACGTTTCCGGCGGGGAACGAACTGGAACTGGCTACAATGGTCTAACATCATTCGGCTTGGATGTTGACCTAGGCCAAGCGGTCGGATGGGAAGGCACATCTTTTCGTTTAAGTGGAATTGATCTTCACGGTTCCGGAATAGCAAGTCGATCAGGCGATATCATGGGAGTTAGCGATATTGAGGGCTACGGGAGTGTCAGACTTTATGAATCTTGGGTTGAAAAAGAGTTCCTTGAATCCAGAGTTAGTATTCGCGCTGGATTACTTCTAGCAGACGAGGAGTTCTCAACTATCGACACAGCCGGACCATTTCTGAACGCTACCTTCGGATGGCCGGAATTTATCTCGTTGAACGTCCCTAATACTGGGCCAGCGTTTTATATACCTGCACTTGGAACAAGACTACTTTGGAGTCCTAGCGATAATTTATATGCACAGATTGGGATTTTCGATGGCGATACATTTGATTCTCTAGATGGTGATGACTCAATCAACCGACACGGATTACATTGGGAACTTGGGAACGGGCAGGGCTCAATAATCATGGGTGAAATCGGCTACCGTATTAATCAAGTATTCAACGATGAAGGGTTACCAGGAACATACAAACTTGGGGCCTGGCATCATACGGGAAATTTTGAAAGTTTATATGGCAACTCCACACACAATGGCAACCAGGGGATTTATGCTTCCGCAGAACAGATGGTCTTCAATGAATACAGTGATCAGGGGTTAAGTTTATTCGCTCGCATCGGATTTGCACCAGAAGATCGCAGTGAAGTGTCCAATAGCTTTCAAATCGGCCTTAGTTATACCGGTTTGATCCCCAATCGTGATATAGACAAGTTTGCCTTGGGTCTTTCACATGCAAAAATCAGTAAAAAACTGCCCGGTCGATCAGCCGAAACGGTAGTTGAAGCCTGTTACACTTACTTCATGAGTGACGACTTTACCATTCACCCTGATATTCAGTGGGTTCATGATCCAGGCGCATCAGGCGAACTGGATGATGCTGTCGTATTTGGCCTGCGGGTTAACCTTAGTATTTGATGAGCGAAAATTCCGTCGAACAAAATCAAGAACTACCTCTAGAAGTCCACGACCTAACAGCCGGATATCACAAAAAACCGGTTTTATGGGGAATTGATCTGCAAGTGCCGAAAGGCAAATTGGTGGGCATTGTAGGCCCGAATGGAGCGGGTAAATCAACTCTGATCAAGGCCGCAATGGGACTGGTTCCTCCTAGCAGCGGATGGGTGAAAATCTTCGGGAAACCATACAACGAAAATCGACGGCGTGTTGGATATGTCCCTCAACGAGAATCGGTTGATTGGGATTTCCCCGTAACGGTCATGGATGTTGTGATGATGGGCCGGTACGGCCACGTTGGTTGGTTCAAGCGACCAAAAAAGGCCGACAGAGAAATCGCTCGCGATTGTCTGGACAAGGTCAAAATGTTGCCATTCGCCAACCGCCAAATTTCCAATCTAAGCGGAGGGCAACAGCAGCGTGTTTTTTTAGCCCGTGCATTGGCGCAAGAAAGCGATGTTTATTTCATGGACGAGCCTTTCGCCGGAGTTGATGCCGCGACCGAGTCTGCAATCATTACTTTGCTACATGAACTCCGTGAAAAAGGAAAAACACTTTTGGTAGTACACCATGACCTGCCAACAGCCCGCAACTACTTTGATCAATTACTGCTGCTGAACATGCGGGTCGTTGCATATGGCGACACAGAAGATGTATTCACCTATGAGCTACTCCAGAAGACCTATGGCGGACGCCTAACAATACTTTCTGAAGTAGCGGATGCTGTTCGCCAACGGGAAAATTAACATGTGCAGGCGGCAGACAAACTTTGCAAAATGTCATGGTTGGATTGGCTCCCTTAGCTTACTAGCACTTGGCTGCTTGCTGCCAGAATACGTTTGGGCTGCCAAAATTAGTGATGTTGCTGCTGAATCATCCCTAGGAGAACAAGTGCTACGCTTCCTCTCATTTCGAGATCCATCCGTACGCTATGCAGTTGCTGGAGCAGTACTGCTTGGCATCTCGTGCGGCCTACTCGGATGCTTCATTGTCGTACGAAAAATGGCACTAGTCGGCGACACGCTTTCGCATGCAGTCCTACCGGGGGTGGCACTTGGCTTCCTGTTTTCCGGTATCGATTCAACCGGATTCTTAGACTGGAATTTTGACGTCAATGCCATTGAAAAAAATCCAACATTAATTTTTCTAGGAGCAGTTATAGCCGGATTTCTCGGAACATTTTTTGTGAACTATCTCCGCCAAACAACCAAAATCAAGGAGGATACAGCCCTTGGCATGACACTCGCCTCATTCTTCGCTGTTGGGATCTGTCTTCTGACCATGATTCAAGAACTTCCTACCGGCAACAAGAGCGGGATAGACAAGTTCATGTTTGGACAAGCCGCCGCAATTGGCGGAGAGGATATAAAGTTAATGTTAGTAGTAACCATAGCGATCATCATAATTGTTTATGCACTTTATAAAGAACTATTGGTAACAAGTTTTGATTCAGGGTTCGCCAGTTCCATCGCGTTGCCTAGTCAATGGATACATCATCTGCTAATGTTACTGGTCGCATTTTCAGTTGTAATCGCTCTGCAAGCTGTAGGGGTAGTACTCGTCTCGGCCATGCTCATCACTCCGGCGGCATCAGCATATCTGCTTACCGATCGCATGAACCGAATGCTAATATATGCCGTTGGCTTCGGAGTAGCATCAGGTGTGCTAGGAGCATTTGCTTCTTTTTTAAAACCAAATATTCCTACTGGGCCATGTATGGTGCTAGGTGCTAGCACTGTATTTGCAATCGCATTTTTTGCTGGGCCAAGACATGGCGTTTTGACCAGATGGCTAAGACACCGATCACGATCACAAAACGTGCGACGAGAGAATACACTGAAAGCCATGTTTCAGGTTCTGGAAGGCCGCAATGCACAACCAGAGGAAAGTGTATCAATTAAAGAGCTCGCCGAACGTCGAGGCGAAACTATAGAGGAAATCTCAATTCAAACTAAAGCACTTGAGCGTCACGAGCTAGCCACCCTTCATGAAGAAGGAAACATCGTCCTATTCACTCCGCCCGGCTGGCAGTTAGCCTGTAAAATCGTTCGAAACCATCGCCTTTGGGAGCTCTATCTGACCAACGCTGCCAATATTGCACCGGATCATGTACATGATGACGCTGAAGAAATCGAACACATACTAGGCGACGAAGTGGTTCGTGAATTAGAGCGCATGCTGGAAGACACAACACGTGATCCGCACGGAAAAATTATTCCCGGAGTTAACGAAATTCATAAACCTTTCACGCCTACTATTAGCGTACCAAGCGGATATGGAGGCAACACATGAACGAGTTCATCCCAGCATTTGAATGGACCCGTGTCATGGTTGAGCCGTGGACAGTCAATCTGCCAGTTACCCTGTGGATTGTTGTGATGGGGTTTCTTATCACCGCAGCTTGCGGGCTAATCGGCAACTACCTCATCCTCCGCCGCATGGCACTAGTGGGAGACGCTATCAGCCACAGCATCCTACCTGGGTTAGCCATTGCTTTTTTGTTTTCTCACAGCCTTAAAACCCTACCTATGTTCTTCGGAGCATTGACAGCGGGAATCGTAACGACGGTGTTGATCGAGTTAATCCACAAAAAAACCCGTGTAAAACAGGATGCCGCTATAGGAATTACTTTCTCTACGCTTTTTGCAATTGGGGTAATCATCATTAGTTTTGGACAGACCGATTCCGTTCACCTTGATGCTGAATGTGTTCTCTATGGCGAAATCGCCTTTGTGGGTCTCGATCTCGTCCAAACAGATCTGGGAGAAAATGCCCTTTCAATTGTGCAAAGAATCCCAGGACTCAACTCCGAGGTGTTTCTAAGCGGTAACACGCTTACAATCGCACCTCCCTCTGTAATACGCATGGCTATTGTTACCGGAGTAACACTTTTTCTGATATTGGTTTTTTATAAGGAGCTGCTGGTAACAAGTTTCGACTCCGGCCTCTCATCATCTCTGGGCATCAATGCCACTGTAACACACTACTTACTTATGGGGATGCTATCCGTTATCATCGTCAGTGCATTCGAAGCTGTAGGGGCTATTCTTGTAATCGCGATGTTAATTCTCCCTGGAGCAACAGCTTCCCTTCTAGCTCATCGTTTGCCCAAGATGTTCTTACTTACGCTTGTACACGCCGTCTTTAGTTCTATTGGAGGCATTCACCTGGCTACATGGCTAAACTGCTCCCCTGCCGGCGCAATGGTAGTTGCAGGATCAATTCTGTTTTTGGGAGCTTGGGTGTTCAGCCCACAGCAAGGACTTATAAATCTTTGGTTTGGGCGAAAACTGGATGATATCAGCGAAAAAGAAATCCCTGCTTCTGCCAAAATTTAGGCTAACTCAAATAAACCCTTCCCCTAAGACGGAAAAAGTCTAGGCACATGCTAGTTAATTATTGGATTTAAGATACGCGCTTACAGCGTTGTGCCCGTTGGCCTTAGCCAGTGCCTCAGGATCGCGATTAAACCGGTCCTCGCCTGACTTTATCTTAACTTCCTCAACAAGATAATGAACAATTTCCAGCTGTCCATTCTGCGCCGCCCAATGCAAAGCAGAGAAGCCGTAGTCATCTACAGTCTCAGGGTTTGCTCCTGCTAATAACAATTTTTTAACAGTCGCAAACTGACCATTCGCTGCCGCAACATGTAATGCTGTCCGCCCACGGGAATCCCGCTGGTCGATGCTCAAATTCAGATCTAGCACAAAAGCCAGCTCGTACTCACTGCCACTTTTAATGAATTCATGAATCAGCGGCCCTCTTTCCATGCCCAATCCGCTGGAAGAATCACGAAATTGTAACCTGCGAAGCGCATCGTCCTGAGGATGCGTATTAGCGAGATCATTTATCTTGAGATTAAAATTTAACAATTCCATCCACTTAATTGCACTGAATCCTAAACGAGGATCAGTCGCCTCATTAAACATTCCGGTAATCTTTTGTCGCTGCCATTGATCAATAGGACCTACAACCAAACTTTCAAAGTACGACCGAACTGAGGTCAAGGTCGCTATTCGATTCTCAGTAATCTTGCGCAATCCAAGCTCATCCTTGGCTTCAGTAACTGATTCATAATAAGCATCAACCCCACCCTTATTATCATCCTCGCCTGACATGTCCGGCGCCATTCCTGGCATTCCCATTCCTGGCATTCCCATTCCTGGCATTCCC
>CEUA01233816.1_pt1 | contig 15879 bp, 8 predicted proteins | sample 361541 | NCBI WGS metagenome assembly CEUA01 (sample SAMEA2623079, study PRJEB7988) | marine metagenome | isolation source: saline water (ENVO:00002010), including
TCATAATCAGGAAACCTTTCATCTATTAAACGAGTTATAATAATATCTTTACCGTTTTCTGTTGCTAAATAATTTTCACCTAGAAGAATCTTTATATCTTTTTTTAATTCTTGATTTAATAAAAAACTTAGAAATTTTCTAGGTGCTATAAAATCACCTTTAATAGATTTTTTGAGTTTAACCCCTTTATTAATATGTCTAACTAATCTGTGTCCATCTGTAGAAACCGCTATTATATTTGAGTCTTTAATTCTAAAAAGAACTCCTGTTAACGCTGGTTTTAATTCATCTTTACTAATAGCAAAAGATGTTGTTCTAATTATATTTTTTAATATAGAACTATCAAAATTAAAATTTTGTTTATTTCCTATTTTTGGTATTTCTGGAAACTCATCTGCTCGTTTAGACATTAAATCATATTCACCAAAATCTGTTTTAATTTTAGCTTTTTGATCTTTTACTGAAAGAGTTAATCTTGTATCAGGAAGTTCGTTTGTAATATTTAATAATGTTTTAATTGGTAAACATGCAGAACCTTCTTCTTCAACACTTACTGGTATTTCAACTTGTATTGTTATTTCTAAATCTGTTGCACGAAAAAGTGTACCTTTTTTTGTTGTTGTTATTAGTAAACAACTTAAAATTGGTAATGTTGATCTTGTTGGTGTTGCTTTTGATATTTTTTGTAAAGCTCTTTGTAGTTCAATCTTGGAAGTGGAAAACTTCATTTTTTATTTATTTTAACTTTTAATGAAAAATATTTTATTATTATTCTTACTATAAAAATAACAATAAGCATATTTTTTAAAAAGAGAAATAAAAGTTTTTATTATAAGTAAAATGATTTTAAATATATTCTTATTATTTATATAATATGTATATATGTTTATAAACTATTTATTATTTAATAATATTATTTTATATAAAAAGATTTAATTAAAAACTGTTAATGTAATACTTTATGTGGATTATTATATTATTATCTTTACAAGATTGATTTTTATTAACATAATAAAAAGAAAAAATTTTTTTTATTTTAAGATATTTTGTTAATAATTATTGTTAATAACTTTTTATTTCTATATAAAAATCTTCTTGCGCATTTTTAATCCAATTATCATACCATTTCATTTTTTTATAATTTAAAGCTAATTCTTCGATTTTTGGATAATGACTTTCTAGGTTTAATACACCACCTCTTTTTATGTTTTCAATCCACAATAAGTGTATTCCTAAGTTTGAATTAATAGGGGGACTACAAACACCTTTTTCTAAATATTTAATAGATTGCCCTATTTCTTTAACATTATAATTAAGAGGATCTATCCATCCAAGACTACCACCAACTTTTTTTGTTAATTCATCTTCACTATATTTATCAACAAAAAATTTAAAATCAAGAAGTGTTTTTATAGAGTCTGTTTTTAGTTTTGTTATAAAATCAAAAGTTTTTTTAGTGTCTTCTTGTGTTTTTGGAGGTGTTATTAGTATATGCTGAACTTTTATCTTATCACCTTTTTTTTCAAGTGTTTCTATAAGATGGAGACCAAATTCAGTTTGAATAGGATTACTAATTTGATTAAGGTTTAGAGTAAAAGCAACAGTCTCAAAGTTTTTTACTAAAGACCCTCTTTTAATCCAACCTAAACCACCACCTGTGTTTTTAGACCCTGGGTCTTCTGAATAGTTTTTAGCGGCCTCAGAAAAAGACAACATTCCTAAATTAATATTTTCTTTTATTTTATTTAAAGTTGCTTTTGTTTTTATAATAGCCTCGTCACTTGGTTTTATTTTTCTTAGTAAGTGTCTAATTTGAAACTTGGTGGGCTCAACAGGTAAACTGTCTTGATATATTAATAGAAAACCTTTAACATCTTCTCGTGTTACTTTTATATCATTCAATAAAGTTTGTTGATATCGCTCTGTTATTAATCTGTTTTGCATTTCATACCAAAACTCTCTTCTAAAATCTTTTATACTTTGTCCTAAAACCCTTTCAGCTCCTTCTTTACTACCCGTTTGAAGAATTAAATTATCTACTTGTTGATCTAGTGATTGGTTTACTTCATCTTCTTCAACAATAATAGAGTCAAGTATAGCCATTTCTAACAAAACCTTTTGATCAATCATAGACTTTAAAATATTTTTATGAATTTTTTCATATAATTTTGGATTTTCTTCAATATCTATTTTATTTTGTGCTGCTGTCATATTAACCATTTGCAAAAGGTCGCTTTTTAAAATAATATTCTCTTCTACGATAGCAGCAACACCATCAATTTCTTTATTGTTTTGGGTAAATATAAAAGAAAAAAAGAGAAAAAAAAGAATGTTTTTAAATTTCATTTTTTATTTTCTTATATTTTGAATTAATAAAAATATTTGTGTTCCTTTTTAAACTATCTATAAATGTTTTTCTTTGTTTTGATTTTTTCTTTTCTAATAAACGTTGATATATTTCATCATAAGAAGCCTCTAGGCCAAGTTCACTACCTTTTTTATATCGTTTTATTATATCAAAAAGATGAAAACCTAAGTCTGATCTTATTGGACCGAGAACACCTGTTTTATTATTATTAAAAAGAGCATCATCAATTTCTTTTATAGAAAAACCTTTTTTTACGAAAACAGGTTCAACATTATAATCTTTTCGAATTTTATCTGTTTCATTTCTGTTTTTTCCTTTTAAAAGTTGTCTTTTAATTGACCTTGATTGTTCAATTTCTTTACTATAAAAGTGATGGACAAAAACCTCGTCTTGTTTTCTGCTAAAAAATCCTTTTGATGAATTATAATAATCTAAAACCTCGCTTTTAGATATTTCAATATTCTTGATAAGCGCATTATCAATATAAGCAGAAACAACTAATTTATTATAAAACAAATCTCGTTCTTCTTTTAATTTTTTGTCTTTAAAATAACCTCTTTTTTCTGCTTTATCTAATAAGACTTTTTCTGTAACCCAATTTTCGACAAAATCAAAAATTTTGTCTTCGGTCATTTTATTATCAATATCGCTTTCCAGCAAAACAGAAGAACCAACCCTTGCCAAAGGATGTTTTGTTTGGGTTTTTTTAGAGCACCCAACAAAGAAAAACATAAAAATTAAAAAAACTCTCATTGTCTAAAATTACATAAATTCTTCATTTGAAAACAAATAACCAAGTTTAGATATAACATCAACGCTATTAACAAAAGAATAAACAAAAAACTCAAACAAATCTCCTCCTAAATCTTTATATCTAATTTTACAAGACGCCTCTTTTTCAAAGTTGGAGAGTTTGTTTATTAGGACAAGGGGGTCTTGATCTGAACGAAGGTTTTCTAATGTAAATAAAAAAGAGCTCTCTTTAACAACAACCTTAGAAACAAGCGTGTTTGAAAAAGCAACCCTTATCTCTGATATAAAAAACAAGTTTATAGCGGCTTGTTTTAGTGGACCAAATCGATCAAAAAGCTCCTCTTTTATTTTTTTTATTTTTTCTAAACTTAAAGCGGTTGAAACCTTGTTATAAAAAAACAATCTTTGAGAATTGCTTTTTATGTATTTACGGTCAAAATAAGAATCTCCATAATGGATAACAATTGGTTCTTTTAAAAGCTTATAATCTGAATTTTTAGTTTTAGACAGTTCTTCTTTTAACATTTCACAATACAACTCAAACCCAACACTTGAAATATGTCCACTTTGTTTATATCCAAACAAACTCCCAGCTCCGCGAATTTCAAGATCTTTCATTGATATATTATATCCGGAACCCAAGGTTGTAAACTCCTCTAGTGTTTTTAGTCTTTCTTTTGCTTCGTTTTTTAACTTAGATTTAGGAATAAAAAGCAAACACCTTGCCTGTCGTTTTCCTCTACCAACACGACCTCTTATTTGATAAAGTTGAGACAAACCAAAGTTTTGAGCATCGTTTATTATAATACAATTAGCATTAGGAATATCTAAACCAGACTCTATAATTGTTGTACAAACGAGAACATCAATAGTTCCATCAAAAAAAGACAATATTTTTTCTTCCATTTCAGAAGGAGGCATCTTACCGTGAAGAGATTCAACAGAATAACTTATGAACTTTTCTTGAATTTTTTGTTGATATAAGTAAAGGCTTTTTATATCGTTTTGAAGAAAAAAGACCTGCCCCCCCCTTCTTAGCTCTATTTCTATATAAGTAAAAACAGTCCCCCAATCAAAAAAACGCACAGAGGTCTCAATTGATTTTCTCGACTTTGGAGGAGTTTGAATCAGACTAACGTCTCTGATGCCAACAAGAGACTGTTGAAGAGTTCGAGGTATTGGCGTAGCGGTAAGGGTTAAGACATCTACGCTTTGTTTCATTGCTCTAATTTTTTCTTTGTGGTTCACCCCAAACCGATGCTCTTCATCAACAATCAACAAACCAAGGTTTGGGAAAGAGACATCATTTGAAAGCGCTCGGTGTGTGCCTATAACCAAATCAAATCTGTTCATTTTTAGTTCTTCTAAAATCACTCTTTGTTCTTTTAAGCTTTTAAATCGAGACAATAAAGCAACCCTTACACCAAAATTTTCAAGTCTGTCCCGACAAGAAATATAATGTTGGTCAGCTAAGACGGTTGTGGGACAAAGGAAAAGAGACTGTTTACTAGATAGCGCAGCTTTAAAAATAGCCCTTATAGCAACCTCTGTTTTACCAAAACCAACATCACCACAAATCAATCTATCCATTGACTTTGTGTTGTTCATATCAAAGAAAACATCTTCAATTGCTCTTTTTTGATCTTGGGTTTCCAAAAACGGAAAAGAGTTTTTTAATTCACCATTTAAATCATTGTTTTTTATATATTTAAAAGGCCTGTTGTTCTCTTTTTTTGAATAAAGACTAAGCAGTTCAGATGCGATAAGAGAAACGGCTTTTCTTGTTTTATTTAGATCGTTACTCCACTTTTTTGAACCCAAAGAATTTATTTTTGGGTTGTTTGATGACCCAATAAACTTGTGAACTAAATTTAGTTTATCGATTGAAACAAAAACAGTAGAGTTGTTGTTATATTTAATTTCTAAGAGCTCTTTAATGCTGTTAGAGGATTTTTGAACTTTTAATCCTAAAAAAACGCCAACACCAAAAGAACGATGAACAATAAAGTCGCCCTTTTTCATATTTGAAATATCAGAGAAACTTAAATCTTTATCCCTCTCTGTGTAATTAGAAACCCACTTGGTTTTGTTCTGTTTTGTATTTAAAAAATTTCTTGAAGAAACATGCACTTCTTTAGCTTCAAACAAAACAAGCCCTTTGTTTAGGTTCTCATTTTTCCAAGAATATTTTAATTTATTTTCTGGAAAGTCAGCTTTGTTTTCGTTTTCTCCATAAACAAAAATAGAAAATCCGCTTTCCTCATACTTTTTTAACTCAACAAATCTCTCATTAAAAGAAGCGTTTTTATAAATTAACTCTTTAAACCCAACAACAAGTTTTTTGTCTTTTTGCGCGCCTCTTATTAAATCATAAGTTGTGTTGTTTTTAGAAACCTTTGTAATAAAACAGGATGAAAAAAGGTCTAAAAGACTGCTTTTATCAAAAACCTCTTTATCTGTCTTGTTTATATCCCTTATTGTTATGTGGTTTAATGGTTTTATAGACCTCTGGTTTGATGGGTTAAATAAAGTTATAGCCTCAATTATATCAAAATTAAAAAGAATGCGAATCGGGTTTTGTAGGTGCGTCGGAAAAACATCTAACACATCTCCTCTTTTAGAGTAGGTGCCTGGCTGAATGGTTGTGTTAACCTTTTCATATCCCCAACTAACTAAAAAAGAAGTAATATAATCTATCTCTACAGTCTGGTTTGTTTCAAAAACTATTCTCGAAATAGCTTTTTCTGTGTTCTTTGGTATTTCTTTAGTGTTAAAAGATTCTCTAGTTCCTATACAAAGATTTTTTACCTTTGGGTCATACAAAGATAACAAGGTTTCTTTTCTGAATCTTTCAGATTCGGAAACAAAACCAGGGACAGGCTCATAAGTATCTCTGGCCGGGTAAAATAAAAACAACCCTTCTTTATAATCAAAACAATAATCATAAAAATTTTTCGCATTTTGATGTGAGTCAAATTCTAAAAAAATCTTTTTTTCGGAGCGATTTATTATATGATCAAGAAAAAGCACTAAAACATCCTTGTTAAAACCAAAGATGTTCTGGTTTTCAAGAAAACCACTTACAAATGATTTATGAAACATTATAGACTTCTTTGTTTCACGTGAAACTATTCATTTCTAAAAAAACTTATAAGCAAGACAGACGCGTCAGTGGGGGTCACTCCAGAAACCCTTAGCGCCTGCCCAAGAGTTTCTGGTTTCACAAACCCAAGTTTTTCCTTAGCCTCATTTGACAACCCTAGAATTTTTGAGTAATCAAGACCCGTGGGAAGTTTTAAGTTTTCGCTTTTAGTCACTTTTTCTATTTCCTTAAGGTGTCTTTTTATATATCCTTCGTACTTTACTTCAGCCTCTACATCTTTTAAAATCTCTTTTTTTAACCAAGGCTCTATATTGTTGCTTGTTTGTTTGTGAAATCGCTTAGGTAGGTTTTCTATTTTAACTTCAGGTCTTTTTAAAACTTTTTTTGCTGGGGTTGGTTGATTAATGAATGTTGTTTTGATGACTTCTTCTGGTTTTACTGAATTGACAAGACCACCAAAAATGCTTTTTTTTAATAAACGAAGCTGTTTAAGGCGGTCATAAAAAGACTCTTGTAGTAAACCGTGTTTTTCTGCCACCCCAGAAAGTCTCTCAAAAGTGTTAGAATATCTTAACATTAATCTATATTCAGCCCTAGATGTAAACATTCTGTATGGCTCTAGTGTGTCTTTTGTAATAAGATCATCGATCATTACACCTATATAAGATGAAGATCGAGATAAAACAAGAGGCTTTAGGTTTAAGACGTACGAAGATGCGTTTATACCCGCAATTAACCCCTGGGCGCCTGCCTCTTCATAACCTGAGGTTCCATTAATTTGACCAGCAAAAAACAATCCAGGCACTGTTTTAGACTCTAAGGTTGCTTTAAGTTGAGCAGGTGGAAAGAAATCATATTCAATGGCATATCCAGGTCTTAAAAACTCAACGTTTTTAAGCGCGGGAACTTTTCTTAAAGCAGAAAGTTGAGCTTCTTCAGGAAGGCTGGTTGAAAAACCGTTTAAATAAATCTGATCGGAGTTTAACCACTCTGGCTCAAGGTGTAGCAAATGAGCTTCTTGGGCTTGAAACCGATATACTTTATCCTCAATTGATGGGCAGTATCGAGGCCCTACGCCATCGATATCACCAGAAAACATGGGTGAGCGATCAATGTTCTCTTTTATTAGTTCGTGGCAAAAGGGATTTGTTTTTACTGTAAAACATGGAATATTGGGCGGGTTGAACTTGACCGTTTGGTAAGAAAAAGGAATTGGGTTTTTATCACCAATCTCTTTGTTTGTTAAGCCCCAGTTAATTGAGTCTGCTTTCAGCCTAGGGGGGGTTCCTGTTTTTAACCTCCCAGACTTTAGACCAAGCCCCTTTAATGACTTGGTAATTCCTTCAGATCTTTCTTCTCCCATTCTACCAGCTAAAACTTTTCTTTCGCCAATGTGTATCTTGCCAGATAGAAAAGTTCCACATGTAACAACAATGGTTTTAATTAAAAACCTTGTGTCGTCTCTTAAGAAAGCTAAAAATTTATTTTTTTTAGGTTTTATGCTTACAACTTCTCCACTATAAACAGTAATTTTTTTTGTAGAAAAAACTTTTCTTTTTGCTGTTTTTTCATAAACACGTTTGTCTACTTGTGCCCTGGGTGACCAAACAGACCTTCCTTTTGATTGGTTTAATACTTTAAACTGTATTCCTGAAATGTCAGAAAAAATTCCCATCCCACCACCTAAAACATCAATCTCTCTAACCATTTGACCTTTAGCAAGGCCACCAATTGCAGGGTTGCAAGACATTCTTCCGATGGCGTTTGGGTCTTGGGTTACAAGAAGAACAGAACAGCCCCTGTGGGCAGAGATTAACGCTGACTCTAGCCCAGCATGACCACCACCAACCACCAAAATATCAAATGAAGGTTTCACGTGAAACTATTTTCCAACACAAAAATTTGAAAAGACACTGTCAAAAATATCATCAAACGAAGTTCTGCCTAATAAAAAGTCTATTTGACACAAAGAGTCTTTTAAATCAACAGAGATTAGCTCAGCCTCAAGAAGACCATTTTTTAAAATAGTGGATCTCGCTTTTTTAAGGTGTTTAGAGCATTTTAAAAGGTGGTTAAACTGTCGCTGGGTTGCTAAAAACCCATCAGAATAGTTGCTCTGTATTTCTTTTAGTGATGTTTTAAGCTTATTTTTTAAAGATTTGACTCCTGTGTTTTTTAAAGCTGAGACCCTAAGGGCATTAGAAAACCGACTTGGGGTTAAATTTTTATCGGATTTATTAAAAACCAAAATATTAATTTTATTATTTGGGAAAACAGGTTGTTTTGATTTACTTGTCACAACATGAACTAGTATGTCTGCGCCTTCTATGGCTTCAAGTGTCTTTTCTATACCAGATTTTTCAATATCGTTTTCGGTTTCTCTGGTTCCTGCTGTATCAATAAGTGTAATTCGAGTTTGTTCAAGGTCTAGGTTAACCTCTATTCTGTCTCGCGTTGTTCCTGGTGTAGGGCTAACAATAGCCCTCTCCTGTCCCAATAAAGAGTTTAAAAGAGTTGACTTTCCAACGTTTGGCTCACCACACAAAACAACCCTTGAATAAAACGACACTCTGTTTTCGCTATAGTTTTCAAGAAGACTTTCACACTTTAAAACACTGTTTTTAATAAGTTTATATACTTTATTGTGTGTTTCTGGTTGGGTTTCAATTTCAGAAATATCCAGCTCAAACTCAACAATTGAAATCAACAATAAAACCATAGATTTAATTTCATCTATTTTTTTTGAAAGAGAGCCAGATAAAATTTTATTGTGAGCTATAGACGAAAAAATAGATTTTGACTCAATAATGGAAGCAACAGACTCTGCTTGAATAAGGTCAACTTTACCACTTAAGAAAGACCTCATTGTAAATTCACCCGGGTTTGCCATTCTGGCCCCAAACTCACAAAGGGTGTTTATTATAGACTTAACAATAATCGGGCTTCCGTGGCAAGAAATTTCAACAACATCTTCTCCAGTATACGACCTTGGGGCTTTAAAAAAAGTAATTAATGCGCGATCTATAATAGACTTATTTAAAAAAATGGGCGATAAAACAGGCCCTCTATCAAGAAGCTTAACTTTTTTTTTGGTTAGTTTGAGACAGAGACTGTGAGACTTTTTTCCACTTACTCTTATTACAGAAAGCCCCGCTATTCCCTCTGCGGTTGCAGGTGCAACAATTGTATCAGTCGTCATACCTTTTCAACAAGGTCTGTGTTTGGAACCAGTTTCTGCTGAAGAATTGTTAACACGTTAAAAAGAGTATAATAAAGGTTAAGACCAGAGGGAAAGTTGTTAAACATTAAAAAGAAAAAAGCGGTCATAAAATACTGCATTGTTTTTTGTTGGGGTTGTTGCATAGCTCCACCTGACATCATCCTCTGTTGAATAAACATAGATATAACCATAAATATTGGAAGAATTGCAATATGTGAGCCATAAATGGGAATATGGAAAGGAAGGTTTATTATTGCATCTGGAGTTGAAAGATCTTTTATCCACCAAATAAAAGGCTCAGCTCTCAGTTCGATTGTTGTTCTAAAAACAACGAACAAAGCAAAAAGAAGAGGCATTTGAATGAGCATTGGAAGGCACCCCCCCAGAGGGTTTACGCCTTTTTTCTTGTATAGTTGCATCTGAGCTTGGTTTAATTTTTGAGGGTTGTTTTTATATTTATCTCTTATAGTTGCAAGCTCTGGCTGTATCTTTTGCATTGCTGCTGTTGACTGATAGCTTTTTTTTGTAAGGGGATAAACAATTAACTTAATCAAAACAGAGAAGATAATTAATATAAAACCATAGTTTGGTATATAGGCGTGCATCTCTGTAAGGGTGTATAAGATAGCTTTTGATATAGGCCTAATAAAAGCCCACCCAAAATCCATAATACTTTCTAAGTCTTTTCCTAAATTGTTAATTCTGGTGTATTCTAAAGGGCCAACATAAAGTTCAAAAACAGATTCTTTATAGGTGTTAAAGTTGAGAATAGTCTGGTAAGTTTCGCTTGCGTTCTTTAGCCCAGAAATAACAACGCCACGGATTGACATTGGATCTTCTGGTAAGATCGCGACAACAAAATATTTAGTTCTTATTGCGGTCCAATCAACATAACCATTAAATGTTTTTGTTTCGGGTTTTCCTTCTTTTACCTTTAGCTTTTCTTGCTCTCCCCCTAAATAGGCATAGGCGTTAAAATAAACCTGGTCATCTTCAACGTTTGCCTCTGTTGGGCTTAAGCCACCTACCCAACCAAAGCCTGCTTCATCAGAAAGAACGCCAACTGGAACACTTGAAGCGTCTATAGCACATAAAACTCTATAAGAGTCAGGAAAAAAAGTAAGACTTTTCCTTATAAAGACACCATCAGAAACCTTAAAAAAGAAATCAAGCGTTGTTTCGCGATTGATAGTCCCGCCGTTAAAGTATCCTTTGTGTTCCCAGGGGGTTTCTAGGTTTAGTAGGGCGCCGTTTGACCACCGAGCATCAACAGTAAGGTTTTTAGGAAGGCTGTCGTTAATTAGGTTTACAAACTGACTATCTTGATCAAAATAATTTTTAAAAGAAAAGGACTTAAAAGTTCCGCCACCAGCAGAAGAAAGAACAAGAGTATAAAGTTCGTTTTCTATTGTAAAGAGACTTTCTTCTGTTCTTGGACCACTCGCCATTTTAAGGCTGTCGCTAAACTCATTTAGGGGTGTTGACTTGTTAATTGAATTTTTTGGTGCTTTTTTGTCGCTAGGCAAATCAAGATTTTCAGTTTGACTTTCTTCAAAACGTTGAGGGGCGAAGACCTCTAAATACTTAGGGGTGAGAATTAACACAAGGGCTATTAAGAAAAAAGCAAGAAGGGTGTTTCTATCCATGTTTATTTCACGGGGTCATTTCCACCAGGGTTAAATGGGTGGCATTTTAGAATTCGTATTAACATTAATCTGAGAGCTGGGAATATTCTTTTTTTTTTAAAGCATCAAGTGCGTATTGTGAACAAGTTGGCTTAAACCTACAATTCCCGCCCAACCAAGGAGAAACGGAGATTTGGTATCCTCGAATTAATAATGACAAAAGCAACTTGGCAAAAAAGTCTAAAGCTTTAAATAAAACCAAACCTTACAAGCTTATAACGCTATACGTTTTCGACCCTTTTTTCTTCTGCGTCGAATAACTGAACGACCACCAACTGTCGCCATTCTAGACCTAAAACCGTGTTTATTTTTTCTTTTTCTATTGCTTGGTTGATATGTTCTTTTCATTTTTGTTCCATTATAGAGTCTAAAATTAATAAACCAAGCTGTATATACCCAAATTTTTATTAAAAAAAAAAAAAAAGAAAAAAAACAAACTCACCCTAGGCAAATATTCAAAAAGCTCTGTAATTTTAAAGGAATATGCTAGTGTTGATAACTTGTGGATAATATAAAAACCCCTAAAGAAGTTTGGGGTTTGGCTCTTGGTGTGTTAGTTAAAAAGCTACCATCTCATGCGCTAAACACTTGGTTTGCTCCGATTGTTGCGGTGTCAATCAATAAAGGAAGGTTTACGCTTTCAGTTCCAAGTCAATTTTTCTTAGAGTGGATAGAGTCACATTACAGTGAGCAGCTTTTAGCTTCTGTTCGGATCGCTCTCAGTGATGAGCGGGCAACTTTTAAGCTGTTGGTTTTTAAAGAGAAAAAGAAAGAGAAAGTTGAGAACGTTTCTGTTTTACCAAGATTAATAAAGGTCCCCAAAAACAATAAGGTTAATAAAAATTATATTTTTAAAAACTTTATTGAGGGCTCAAACAATGAATTTGCTAAAAATGCGGCACAAGCCGTTTCTAGGTCGCCGGGTGAGCCCAAATTTAACCCTTTGATTATATACGGTGGAGTTGGCCTAGGGAAAACGCACCTTTTACATGCGATTGGAAATACGATTTTAGAAAAAAACCCAGAATCAAATGTTATACTAGTAACTAGCGAACAATTTACTTTAGACTTTGTAAATAGTCTCAGAAAAAATAACACAATAGAGTTTACAAAGACCTATAGAAAAGCAGATGTTTTATTAATAGATGACATTCAGTTTTTCAGGGGAAAAGAACAAACCCAAGAGCAGTTTTTTCACACCTTTAATGAATTATATCAGTCCGGTAGACAAATAGTCATGACATCCGATCGTTTCCCCTCAGAAATGAAAGGACTCCAAGATAGACTTATTTCAAGGTTTCAATCAGGGCTCTCTGTGGATGTTCAACCCCCAGATTTTGAGATTCGGGTTGCGATTTTATTAGAGAAGTCAGAGCAAAATGGATTAAACCTCAAATATGATGCAATTGAATTCATCGCTAGGCATGTAAAAAACAACATAAGAGATCTAGAGGGCGCAATAATTAGAATTTTAGCAAAATCATCTTTAATGAATAAAGAAATTGACTTTAATTTGATTCGAGACGTTGTTCAGGAAAGGGTAGGGAATAGCCATATCTCTGAACTCACAATAGAGGATGTCGTAAAAAAAGTTTCTTCTTTAACCCAAGTTAAAGAGAAAGACATCATAGGAAAGAGCAGAAAAATGGAGATTGCAGAGGCTCGTCAACTTTCTATGTACTTATGCAGGAACATAATAGGAACATCGTTAAGTAATATAGGTTTTTACTTTGGCGGCAGGGACCACAGTACGGTTATTCACGCAGTAAAGTCTATTGACAAAAAACAAGAAGGGGACAGTAGGTTAAGAAACCAGGTTAAATTAATCAAACAAGAGTTTGAATTTTTAACATAAACAACCAACTTTGAAAATTTTAAAAACACAAAAATGGTTTTTTAAAGCATTCCTAATTTTTTCACTCAGTTCAATATGCCTCTCTAGGGATAAAGACATTGAAAACACCCCGCCCTATGGCTATGTGTTCAAAAAATGGGGCGGCCCTCCTATCGACGTCATTCACTATTTTCCTCCAAAAAGCAATCAGGCATCTCCGGTCTTGGTTGTTATTCCAGACGGAGAGAGGGATGCTCAATTCTCTCACTCTGAATGGATAGAAATAGCAAAAAAAGAACAGGTAATTCTTATAGCGCTGGGGGCGAGAAAAAAATATTTTCCAGATGATTACTCATATGGTTCGGGTCGTGTTATTTCAATAGAAGGACACGCACTTCACAGAGACCAGTGGTTGTTTAGCGTAATAGAGCCCCTGTTTTTAGACTTTAAAACTAAAAACAATTTAACACAAGACAGGTTTTATATTGTTGGAGAAAACGAAGGTGGTGGATTCGTTCATCGGTATCTTCTTTTTAATCCAAGGGGGCCTGTTTTAAAAGCCCTTGCAATTAACCCAGACTTTGTTACCGTACCAGACAAAACTATTTCTTATCCTTTTGGATTAAAAAACGCACCCATTTCAAATCAAAACGTTAAAGACTGGCTCAAGACAAACTTAACTATTTTATCCACAGTTGAAGTACAAAACTTTAAAAAAGGATCGCTCTCAAACACCCCCCTTGCGGCCATTCAGGGAAACGCGGGAAATAAAAGAGGAGAGTTTCTTTTTAATTTTGCAAAGGATTACGCTAAAAAGAAAAAATTAAACCTTAGCTGGTCTTTTAAAAAAATTACCAAAACACAGAACAACACAACCCCGAACAAACAAGACTTCTTTAATTTGCTTTTTAAATAAAAAAAGCCCTTCATCAATAAAAAATAAGCTCTTTATTGATTTTTCTTTTTGACGTTTAGGGTTTTGTGACACCACTCACAAAAAAATAAGTTTTAAAACAAATCCTTGCACCAAGCTTGTAACCTGTATTATTTTACCCAAGGAAAAGGATTGTTGAAAAACACCCTTTCCAATAAAACACGTTAATTTTATTGGTCAGCCTTTATAATTAGAGTGTCTTTAATAAACCACATAAGGAACATAAAATAATGAGAAAAATGCTATCTGTGATGGTTGCTCTAGCGCTTGCGTTTAATTTTCTTGCTGCAGACAACGTCAGAAAAAACAAAACAGAACCAGCTCCTTCCATTACCACTCCACAAAATATAGAGAACAATTCCAGAACAGAGGATTGGATTTTATATATGATAGATTCATATGGAGATGGTTGGAATGGTGCTTCGGTTGACTTGTTAGTAAACGGCACTGTTGTGCTTGACGACCAAACTGTAACCGGAAGTGAAGGGCTTGTATACTTTGCAGTTGATGAAGGAGATGTTATTGAAACCATTTGGACCTCAGGCTCATATGACAATGAGTGTGCTTATGGAATTTATAACCACTATGGCGAGTTGCAAGCAAGCGCAGGAACGGAAGACAATCCAACGTATGAGATTTATCTTGTGGCGTCTTTTCCTGTTCTAGTGTTCTTTTCCGAGTATGCTGAAGGCACCTCTAACAATAAATATTTAGAAATTTACAACAATACAGGCGCAGACTTAGACTTGAGCGCGTATTCAATATCTAGTTGTAGCAACGGTTGTGATGAAACAGGCGAATTTGATTATCCTGACAACGTTACATTTGATGCAGGAACGGTTGTCGCGGCTGGAGACGTTTATGTTGTTGCTCATCCAGATGCAGACGCTTCAATATTAGCAGAAGCCGACTATACCGACTTTCAATACTTAAGTAATGGAGATGATGCTTTTGCATTAACGCTAGCGGGTGCAACTGCAGACGTTTATACTATTGTAGATATTATTGGAGATATGGGAGATGATCCAGGGGCTGGTTGGTCAGTTGCTGGCGTAGATGATGGAACCAAAGAACACACCCTAGTAAGAAAAGGTAGCGTTATTCATGGTAACGATGGAGACTGGGCTAGCTCAGCAGGCGTTACTGAAGATGGTTCAGAGTGGATTGTTTTAGAACAAAACGACTGGACAAACCTTGGTTCTCACACTCTTGACGGTGCTGGTGGATGTACTGATACAGAATATATAGTAACTGTTGACGGTGGAACTTATCAAACAGAGGTAAGTTGGGAAATTGTTAACACAAGCTTAGAAGTTGTCGCTAGTGGTGGCGCACCCATTGTAGTTGGAGATGGCGTAACCGCATGTTTAGCTGATGGTTCATACGGCATTTTAATGTATGATTCATATGGTGATGGCTGGAATGGAAATATTATACAATTATGGACTTTAGATGCAGACGGTAATCCTGTTGAGCAATTTTCAGGCACCATTGAGTCTGGTAACTATGGCGTTGGTCAGTTTAACGTTGGAGATGGCCCATTTGATGTTTTAGTTGGATGTACAGACCCAACAGCATCAAATACAGACGAAGATGCGATTTGGGACGATGGTTCTTGTTCTTATGAAGGAACTGATTGTTCTACAGCGCTTACAGCTGCCGTAGGTTCAAACGAAGCAACAGGCGCTCCAATGTGGTATACATACACAGCAACCATGTCAGGGGTGGCAACCGTATCCTCTGTGGGTGGCGGTGTAGATACTCAAGTATATGGTTATACTGGAACCTGTGATGCTTTAGAGCAAGTTGGTTTTGGTGACGACGAAGGTGGAGCACCAGAGTGGTCTTCTATCATGAGTTTTGTTATTGCAGAAGGCACTACCTATTATATTAACTGGACAGACTATTGGTCTTCAGATGGATTTGTTTGGACACTAGAAGAAGCTGGAATTGCAACAACTCCAGTAGGTTTAACGGCTTTA
>CEUA01185698.1_pt1 | contig 15875 bp, 15 predicted proteins | sample 361541 | NCBI WGS metagenome assembly CEUA01 (sample SAMEA2623079, study PRJEB7988) | marine metagenome | isolation source: saline water (ENVO:00002010), including
ATTCAATTTCTTAAGGATAAGTCATTAGTTGCTGCAGTAGGATCTAGCGGACAACATGCTTATGGAATGGTGCAAAGACTTGATGGGGATATAGGAAAAATAATTCGAATCTATAGTGATGGATCAATTCCAAATGATAACGCTTTAGCTATTGCAAACAAAGGTGCAAAAACAGAATTATGGGCTACAGGGCTAAGATCTGTAGGCGGATTAACATTAGATAAAGATTATCGTTTGTGGGGCGTAGATATGGGACCTCAAGGAGGTGATGAATTAAATCTTTTACAACCTGGAGGAAATTACGGTTTTCCATTAATTAGCTGGGGTTTTGACTATTCTGGCCGTGCTTTATCTGATAAACAAACTGCTCCTGGATTTATAGACCCAGTATTAACATGGAGTCCTGCAATTTCTCCCTTTGGTCTTACTTACTATCAGGGTAAAGCATTTCCAAATTGGTCAGGTGATTTCTTTATGGGCGTCTTAGGGGATCAAACTGTATTAAGGATGAAAATTAAAAATGGTAAATTGTTGGAACAACAAAACATATTACCTGATCTAAACGAAAGAATTCGTTCTATTGAAACTGGTCCAGATGGATTTTTATATGCTGTAACAGATTCTTCTAATGGTAAAATTTTACGCATAAGACCCGGAAAACCTTCTGCAAAAGACCTTTTGAATGTAGCAAAGCCTTTTGATATGCCAAAAAGTAGTGATATTGGTGAAAGATTAAAAAGACATGGAGTTATGCAAAATGAAGAAACTATGCTTGCTTTACAGGCAGCTTATGATCCAACAAAAGCAGAATTCCTATATAATCAAAATTGTGTAAGTTGTCATAACCTAAAGGCAATTGACGGTAATAATATAGGCCCTCACTTAGAAGCTATTGCTGGTAGGAGATCGGGCTCTTTGCCAAATTATTCATATTCTTCTGCTATGAAAATAAATAATCGGACTAGTGTTATATGGGATTCTAGAACAATTACTGCTTTCCTTACCAATCCACAAGCTATCTTTCCTGGCACTAAAATGACATCATCACCACTTAGTTTTGAAGATGCGCTTTTGGTAAGCACTTACTTAACTAGAGCAAGAAATGAAGAATAATAAAATTTCTCGAAGGTTCTTTTTAGCAGGTACTGCTGCCGCTACCACATTAGCACTTACCCCAAAATCATTTGCTCAAACCGAAAATGTTATATCTCCAAGAGGCAGATATGGTCCACCATTAGGAATTGCAAAACTTAATGGTAATGAGAATCCATACGGACCAAGTCAAAAAGCTTTAAACGCTATAAATGAAGCTTCTAAAAAAGGAAGTTATTATGTTCATCATTCTGGAAAAAAACTACGCTCTATGATTGCAGAAAGACATGGACTAACGCCTGATCATATTGCCTTGAGTTCAGGATCTACAGTAGTTTTAACAAATGTAGCCTTAGCATCACTTAAAAAAGGAAACATTTTAGCTCCTGATCTTTTTTGGGATAGTACAGCAAAATTGGCATCAAAAGTCAGTAATTATGACTTAAAAAGACTTCCAAGCAATAAAACGCATGAGATAGATCTTGAAGCTATGAAAAGATCTATTTCAGATAAAATTTCATTAGTTCAAATAACAAACCCGAATAATCCGACTGGGTCTGTATTAGAAAACATTAAACTAAAAGAATTTTGCAGAGAAGTTTCTAAAAGTTGTAATATTTTAATTGATGAAGCTTATAATGAGCTCACCGATAATCCTGAAGCTTCAACTATGATCCCTCTTATTAAAGAAGGAAAAAACATTATCATAACTCGTACATTTTCAAAGATCCACGGTCTTGCTGGTATGCGTATTGGATATATAGTAGCTAGGCCTGACTTGTTGGAAGAAATTAAGAAATTTGGAATTATCGGAGACTGGACAACCAATCAAGCTGGTATTGCAGCAGCAATAGCTAGTTACAATGATAAAGATTTTCTAAACTACTCAAAATCTAGAATTATTGAGGGCAAAGAAATGGTTATGGAGGCCGTTAAAAGTAATGGTCTTTCAGCTTTACCTTCAAAAGCAAATTTTGTTTTTGTAAATCTTGGATCACTAAATGCCGAAAAATATAAAATCGCTATGGCTAAAAGAAATATAATAATCTCAGGAATTTATCGCAATCATAAGAATTGGTCACGAGTGAGTATGGGTAAAATTGAAGATGTTAAAAGGTATATTGAAGTTATGCCAAAAGTCTTAGATGAAATTAGTTAGATTTAATTTTGAGCTCTAAGATCCTTAAAAACAAGACAACCCATTAATATCAAACCAACATAACCTATTGAAGGATAGATTAAATTTATAAGCTGTCCAAAAGGTAGTAAATTTCCACCAAGTAAACATACTAGAGTAAGCCCTACCGCTAATAACCGGAAACGAATACTATGTTCCTCAGAAAATCTTCTACATATTGTCCACATTAGTGGTGTAACTGTCGTATAAATTCCAAGAAAGATAACTATAGCAAAAATTGATCCGTAAGCTGGAAAAACTTTAGTGGCTAAAACAAGTATTGGAACCTCAACATCATAAACTGATTTTACATTTCCTATAAGTGCTAATACCACTATTGCCATTGCCCCAATAAAAAGTAATGGGCCTAATAAAGAGACACCCCTAACCTCAAAATTACTTTTAGTAGTTGCTCCAACTAAGGGTAAAAATCCATATAAACCTGGAAGAGAAAAAACGGCATATAAAATGGCAGAAAAAAACCAATTATCAGAAGCTTTTAATATATCCAATCCACTAACTGAACGAATACCTTCTTCAATATTTAACGACCCATCAAATAATGAGGTAATTGCTGTAATTAATGTAAGTAATACTATTATAGGTCCAATAATTCCAAGAACTTCTATAATTCTATTCAAACCAAGAAGAAGTGTGACAGTTGCACAAATTGCCATAAGGCTTGATCCAGCAATTACAGGTAATCCGTATGCTTGTTCTAATGTTGCCCCAACACCACCAAGCATAACCCCGTAAACAGCAACAATCATTATCATTGTGTACCATGTCATAAAAATACCTAGCCAATTGCCACAAAAATATCGGAATGCATCCTCATTAGTACTAAGATTATTATTTCTTCCGGCTCTCAAAAGTGAAAAGCATGTATAAATCATAATTAGGCCACAAATAAGTAAACCTATAAAACCCTTACTTCCAAAACCAACAAAGAACTGCATAGCTTCTTGTCCAGTTGCAAAAGCACCTCCAATTAGCAATGCCATATAAGCACCAGAAATACTTGCAATTCTGATCCATTGTTTATTCATAAAGGTTATAAAGCCACATAACTGATCTTCCATGATCAATGAATCCGGTATCCTTTGAAACCTCAGGATCCGAAAGAGTTTCTAAAAATTTATCAATATCAGAGTAATACCCCTCAGCAGTGCCTTCAAAATCATAAATCTCAAGACCAGTTACTTCAGCCGCCTTACAAGAAGCCTCTTCATCAGCATGAAACTGTCTATATCCTTGTAAACCAGTCACATTTTCACGTACTTCAGCAGCATGATGGTCTAACCAATGTTCATGCCAATCCTTCTTAGACCATTTTTTAGGTCGTCTTAATATCATATTTAAAAAAAGAGGATGGGTTCCTTGAACAATCATATGTTCGATGCCCACAAGAACAGCGGAATTAGATTTATCTATTAATAATCCAAATTTATCTCCTATACCATCTACAGCTTTAATAAGGGTTTCAAAATTTACTTCTTCCCCACGAAGTTCAAACATAACATCAAAAGGTGGTTGTTCTGGTAAATCATCTGGTTGACCATCTTGAGGAACGCTTGCAGTGGGGTCGTTAGGCACTCTAATTGCACGGCGATGACTTATATCAGGAAATTTTTTATTAATAGAATTCCATTCATCAACTATTAAATCAGAAATCTTATCTCTATTTAAAGGATTTTCTGCACTAAACATTAATTGTATTTTTTTAATCATAAGATTATTTAATGTGAATAAGGAACCAATGGGCCAGTACGATAGGTGCCTCTTGATAATTCTGTAGCTACACTCGGTGCTATTGGTAACCATCCTAATTCACTTCGAGCACGATCTGATGTAATGATACATTCAATACAAGATAAATCAGCTAATTCACCAAGCGCCTCCCTTGCCTCTTCAAGTGGCCAGCAAACAACTTCTATATCTGTTCCAAAATAATCGGCAATAAGAGTTGCATAATCCTTACTACAAGTTACCTCGTCAGAAGCAGCATTATATATTCCTTGCGCATTCTCATTAGTAACTATTTTAAGATAAAGTTCTGATAAAGCATCAACATGTATTGTACTGACTAGATTTGTTCCTTCACCAATATGAAGAGATTTACCTGATTCCTGAGCTCTAAAAATAAGGCCAGTTAACCAACCTCCTGCATGACCATAAATGAGTCCAGGTCTAACACTTGCCCCACGGATACCTTTTTCAGAAAGCCCAACAACTTCTAAATCGTGACGAGCTCTCCATGCACGTAAAGGGTGAGGGTTTTCAATAGGTTCGCTTTCATCTCGCGGTACACCTTTTGTATCATTATAAACAACGCTGGCGCTTGTTGTAACAAAAACTTTTCCAGACCTATCAAAAGCTGCCTGAACTGCAGAAATAAAATTAGTATCAAGCTTTTCCATTTCTTCGTCATGAGAAGCTCCAATATGTACAACTGCATCGCATTCGTTAGCAGTATCACTAATTATTTCTGTATCAGCGAAACCTCCCGCAATCCATTTAACATTTTCACGCTCTTCAAGATTTGGAATATGATGTGGTCTTACAAGTGCATGAACTTCATGGCCATTTCTAACAAAATGATTTAAAGCGTGACTACCTGCATGCCCAGTACAACCTGTCATTAATACCTTCATAAATACCCTCCTTTTATAGTTTTCAATATAACACTAAACTGCATAATTATTATCTCATAAGGATTCTTATTATCCAGAAAATTTCACCTATCACATTATACTCACTAGAAAATAAGAGATAGGTATAACTAATAACCATAAACTTGATGTAAATAATAATCTGTCAGTTGTAAAATTTTTTAGAGTTTCTCTTGATATCTGCGACCCTATAGAAAATAATCCCAATAAAAGAAAAACTTGGCTAAATTTCTTAATTTCTGAGCTGTTAAAAGGTAAATCAATGAAAGAACCTAGGATTATGGCTATAATAAAGAAAATAACGAATACAGGTAATTGAAACTTCTTTTCCTCACTTTTCATTTTAAATGTCAAAAATATCATTAAAGGTATTAACCAGAGAGTTCTTGTTAATTTTAATGTTGCAGCAGTCTCTACTGAATAAGATCCATAATTTAGTGAGGCGCCTATAACTGCACTTGTATCATGAATAGCTGTAGCAACCCATGCACCAAATTGAACCTCAGATAAATTAAGAGCTTGTCCAATTATGGGAAAGAAAATAATTCCAATTGCATTTAATATAAAAATAATAGATATACCTGCTGCTAAATCTTCTGGTTTAGCCTTAATAATTGGAGTTATCGCAGCCATAGCAGTTCCACCACATATTGATGTACCTGCAGCAATTAAAAGGGTAAAACGCTTATCTATGCCTATTATTTTTCCTAGAATTAAAGCAAGAATGAAAACAAATAAAACAAAAATAGAAATAATAGGTAAATAAATTTTTGTTACCGTTAATGCCTCTGTAAAGTTGATCGATAAACCCATCAATACGATTCCTGTTTGAAGTAATCTTGTTCCAATTTTTTTTGTATAAAAATCTTTATGAATATTAAAAATCAAAGACAAACCAATGCCCAAAGCTAATGCAGCTACAGGAAACCCTGAATAAACTGATAAAATCATAAGAAATAAAGAAAATGTAATTAACATATGTAACCTAATTTTGTTATTTTAATTTTTATCCATTTAATAAATGGAATATAATAGATTTCGTCAAGGAGTATGATTTTCGTGCGAATTGGAATTTTAAATACAGACACCATTAAACCTAAATTTTCTGAAAAGTATGGACAGTATCCCGCTATGTTCAGTAAAATAATTCTACAGACTGATCAAAATATACAACTTTCCAACTATGAAGCACATAATGGTGAATATCCAAAAAATATTGATGAATGTGATTCTTATTTAATCACTGGCAGTAAAGTTAGCGCCTATGATGATATACCCTGGGTTAAAGAACTCAAAAATTTTATTCAATTCTTAAATAGTAAAAAGAAAAATATAATTGGTATTTGTTTTGGTCATCAAATTATTGCTGCGGCTTTAGGTGGTTCAGTGGTAAAATCTTCAAAAGGTTGGCATGTGGGAACTGATTCAGCTCAACTTAATAAAAATGCCGCATTATTTGGTCGCAACGATGAAAAATTTAATCTTATTTATAATCACCAAGATGAGGTACAAAAACTCCCGATAAATGGAAAATTATTAGCTAGCTCTTCATCATGTCCAATTGCAATGATGTCTATTGATAATCATATTCTTACTTTTCAAGGTCATATTGAATTCAAAAAGAATTTTGCAAAAGATTTACTAGATATGCGAAAAGATATTTTTGGCGAAACTTTATATCGACAAGCATGTAAATCTTTAGGTACACCAACAGATGAATTAAAAGTTACTAAGTGGATTTTAAAATTTCTTACAAGTAATTAATAAGGTTTATCACCATCAATTGCTATCCTTTCAAGTAGGCGATGAGCTGGAAAATAATCATTTATGGGTTTGTGTTGAGTGCTTCGATTATCCCAAATTGCTATTGAATTGGGCTCCCAATGAAATCGGCATGTATATTCTTGCTTTATAATATGATCATAAAGAAAATTTAAAGTTTCTGTACTTTCTTTTTCAGGTAAACCTATGATTTTAGTAGTAAAAAGAGTATTGACAAAAATTACTTTTTTTCCACTTTCCGGATGAATACGTATGACAGGATGATTAACTGGTGGATTATCTAAAACTGCCTGAGCTAATCTTTCTCTTCCTTTCTTTTCTGCTAAACTTTCTTTAAATCCAAAACTAAAATCATGCTCGGCTGAAAGATCAGATAAATTATCTTGCATTGATTTTGTTAACCCTTCATAGGCAACTGTCATACTTGACCACATAGTATCACCACCTTTAGGTGGGCATATTCTTGAACGTAAAACTGATCCTAATGGTGGGTGCTCACGAAAAGTCATATCTGAGTGCCACTTCTCAATCTTTGAAGGTTTTTCGGCTGTACTCTCAAGAACAGTAATTTCTGGATAACCTGGGACTGTATTGTACACTGGGTGAGTTTGAATAGGGCCAAAAGATTCTGCTAAAGCTTTATAATGCGCAAAACTGATATTTTGATCTCTGAAAAAAATTACTTGGTGTTTTACAAGCAATCTTCTAATTTCCGAGTAAATATCTTTTGAAAGATTTTGACATAAATCAACACCATGTAGCTCTACTCCTAAAGCTTCCGCTATTGGTTGAACTCTAAACATTTTATCTCACCTTCTAATTTAGACACTTAATAATACTGTTATTGTAATAAGCCTATTAATTTAGATAATTAATTGTATTCTATATTGTTGGACATTGAAAATTGAAACTTAAAAGATCAATATTATTTTATTATAGCTTGGCCGAGATGCCAATAAATATAGCTCTTTTCCCTATATTAGTTTTTATTCCTAAATTCTATACTGGTGAGATGGGTGTTCCTCTTGCTATTGCAGCTAATATCATACTAGTAGTCCGTATATTTGATGTCATAACTGACCCAATTTTTGGTTATATTAACGATCGAACGAATACAAGATGGGGCAGAAGGAGACCATGGATAGCAATCGCAACTCCTTTAATGATGTTGAGTGTATTTATGCTATTTATACCCCCTGAAGGAGCTGGTGCGAGTCATCTATTTTTATGGATGTTTCTTCTCTCAATAGCTACAACCATGCTTATTATCCCTTACTATGCCTGGGGCGCAGAACTATCTACTGATTATAATGAAAGATCTAGGATTACTGGATGGAGGTCTGTTTCTGGAGTGGTTGGAAGTTTAAGCGCACAGTTAATACCTACAATAGCATTAATATTCTTTGGTTTTGGAGGAAGCACAAATGTTCTCTACATTGTTGGAATTGCTAGTGTAATCATTATGCCTATTTGCGTATTTCTAACGGTAACGCAAGTTCCGGAATCTAAAGATTATATTCAATCTAATATTTCTCCAATAAAAGGTTTTAAAATAATGTTAGAGAATTCTCCTTTTAAGAGATTAATTATGGCATTCATGGTCGGGGGAGTAGCTTTCTCTATAACAATACCATTATATCTTTTCTTCATCACTTATGTCCTTAAAGCAGAAGATATGGCCATTTATATGCTTACTTTCTTCTATCTAACCAACATTGTAGCTGTCCCTTTTTGGGTTTGGTTATCAAAAAGAATTGGGAAACATAAAGCATATATATTTAGCTTTTCAATGATAGCTATTGCTCACCCTTTTTATCTGTTTTTAGGTGAAGGAGATTTCTGGTGGATGTTACCAATTACTATTACAACAGGATTTGCAGCAGGAGGTTTTGCTGCATTACCTAATTCAATGAAAGCAGATGTTATCGATCTTGATACTCTAAAAAGTGGAGAAAACAGATCTGGCTTATTCTTTTCATCATGGTCATTTACTTCAAAACTAGCTGGCTCAATAGGTACATGGCTTGCACTAACAGCATTATCTTGGATAAGTTTTAATACAGGTGCTGATGCCTATAACAGTCCAAGTCAATTATTTGGGCTTAAGTTTTTATTTTCTACCTTACCCTCTTTGTTTTTCTTAATTGCAATAATCATTATATGGAAATATCCTATTACAGAAGAAATGCATTCAAAAATTCAGGAACAACTAAAAAACAAAATCCATAAATGAATAAAAAAGTTACAAACAATACCTTACATCTATATTCACTCGGTTCAACGGCTGTGGGAGTTAAAAATATCTTATTTGGATCTTGGCTTCTTGTTTATTTTAACCAAATCCTAGGACTTGAACCTTTACTTGCCTCTTATGCACTTGCCATTGCATTGGTATTTGATGCAATTTCAGATCCTTTAGTAGGAGCTTGGTCTGATCGTTTTAAATCAAGATGGGGAAGAAGACATCCATTTGTATATCTTGCTATAATTCCTTTTGGTTTAAGTGCTTATTATCTATATTCCGTTCCCTCCGATACTTCACAAGCTAATCTTTTTATAAAATTATTAGTAGCTTCAATCCTTCTAAGAACAATGTTTACTTTTTATGAAACCCCCAGAGCAGCAATTGGCCCTGAATTGATAACTGACTATGAACGCAGAAATACTTTAAGTGGCTATGGAGTTTTATATGGAAACATGGGCTTAGGGATTATGAGTTATATAATGCTAGCGTACTTTCTTGTTGAAACTGAAACATTTTCAGGTCCCCAAGCTTTCTTAAACCCTGACGCATACCCTAAATTTGGTCTTTTGGCATGTTTTTTAATTTTAGTATTTGGTTTTATATCTGCATCCTCAACACATAAATATATCCCTGACATGGTTAAACCTGAATCAAAGGCTTTTAATTTCTCTCAATTTTGGAAAGAAATAATTGAATCGCTCTCTAACAGAAATTGGTTAGTTCTTTTTATTGGCGGGGTTATTTTAGCCCTAAATATTGGAATATTTTCAAGCTTAGATACATATTTTAGTATTTATTTTTGGCAATGGACGCCTGAAGAAATTAAATTATTTCCTATTATTATTGCCCTTCCGGTTGTTCTTGCCGGATTTATTGCAGCGCCTTTAGCCAAAGGAAGAAGTAAGAAAAATTTTGCTATAGGGGTATTTTTGGTAAATCTTATTATAGAACCCATGCCCATATGGTTAAGATTATTAGACCCTTATTTTCCTATTCAATTGTTTCCAGAGAATGGAACAGATAGTCTATGGTGGGCAATAATTCTTTTTTTATCTGTAGGTTATTTTTTACGAACAGTCGGTTGGATTTTGGTTATCTCTATGGTTTACGATGTTGTTGAAGATGGTCAACTCTCTACTGGAAGAAGAGATGAAGGACTTTACTTATCAGCTAATGGATTTATTCAAAAAATAATAAGTGGTTTAGGGGTGGTAATTGTCGGTTTACTTTTAGAAATTGTAGGATTTGATGTAAAGAATCCTACAGTCTTAGAAATGCAACAACCTATTTACCGTTTGGCATATATTCAAGCAATTTTAAGCCCTCTTTTAGGCCTTGCATCTATTTCATGCATGTTCTTTTATAATATTTCAAAATCTTCTCATGATGAAGCACTTGGCACTTTAAATATTGATAAAGATTAAGAAAATATTTATTTTTATTAAGTTGTTATAATTTTTTTAAAAACATCTGAATACCCATAAGAAATTTCCATTCTATCTAAATATCCTTTTTCTTTAAGCATCTGATGAGCCTTAGGTAAATTATACCACGGACAAAAAGTAAATAGATGGTGCTCTACATGATAATTAACATTCAGTGGTGCCAAAAAATATCTTAAGAACCAAGGAACAATGGTAGTTCTTGTATTGTTAAAATCATCATCTCCTGAAACACCCGAATGCTCGGTTATGCTCCTTATTCTATAGAAAAGACTAAAGAAAGTAAGTAAAGGAACCCACCAAAGAATTAAGTAAAGCCATCCGTTTCCTGTAATAATAAGTAAACCAAGAATTAATAGATTAGTAATAAAGAAACCTTTAGTTTTTTTAAAAAAGCGCTTTATATGATTTTTAAAAGTTAAATCTTTTCCCCAAACAGAAACAAAAATATTTTTATATCGTCTTAAACCGGCGATACCAGTAATATCTCGTATAACTTTTCTTATTAAACTCCATTTCGAAGTTGGAAAGGCTATTGTTAATCCTAAGTCTGGATCCTTTTCTGACTCAGTGTATTTATGATGTTTTAAGTGAGTATTTCTGTAGGGATATGTGTCAGTTAAAACAGGGTAAGCACAAAACCATTGTGAAACAAAGTCATTTAATTTTCTATTTTTAAAAATTAAACCATGAGCACCATCATGCATAAATATAACCATCTGAAATTGTTTTGATGCGATAATTAGGGCGGCTAATAAGAAAGTGATAACGCCAGGGAAAAAAATGAAAAGAGCCATAGCCGCAAATACTTGGAACCACATCAAAGCTATAGCAAGGATGTTAATCCAACTTTTACGATTACGTAAAATTGCTACTTCATTTTCATTTAATAATGTATTTGTTTTGATTAAGGGTCTTACATCCATATTTTTACCTTTCATCATACTTTCACTAAATAATTATCCTAGATTAATCCCAGATACATATTCATGAAAATTAAACGCTAATACAGTAAAAAGAATACCTAATGAAACAGAAAAAATATCGAAAGATATTTTCGGATCAATTTCTTCAAACTGAGAATTATTGTTTAATTCAAATAATAAAACCGAAATAACAGAATAAACTAAAAACGACCCAAACAGAACAACGGAATATATATCAGGATTCACCATTAAATGTATAACAGCCCAAATTGCTATACCTAGAGACATTGGGTGTTTAGTAATCTTTTTAATATATGTTGGCATGTTAGCCGCTATCAACAAAGTAAAGGAAATAAACATTATATATTTAGAATATAAATAGGCTTTTTCATTTACAGAATAAAGAAGGTTTGTATTACTTTCATAACCAAATATAATTAAAAATATCCCTAAAAGGCTTATTAAAGAAAATAAACCTTTATAAGCGTTTTCACCTAATATGCTTTGTAAAAAGAACTTTAATTTCTTAATAAATGGAATTAAATGAACTCCAAAAAAAATACTAATACCTACTTCAAACATAACTTTCCCCTAACTTTATGGAACAACTAACTTACCCTCATCAATCAACTTTTTTTGAGTTGATTTATCATAACCTAGCGCGGTCAGAATTTCAGACCCATGTTCTCCAAGTTTTGGTGCAGGTCTTAAAATTTCACTAGGAGTTTTTTCAAAATGTGCCGCTGGTCTTGCTTGGCGTACTTCACCAAATCCCTCATGATAATCTCGCCATATAGATTCATTAGCTAGGATCTGCTCATGTTCCATCAATTCCATGCGATCAAGTAATGGGGCGCATGGAACCCCTTCTTCCTGAAAACGAGCAAGAATATCTTCACTATTCCATTTAGATATTTCTTCGCCAGTCAATTCCTTTCTATCTTGAGCATTGACCATGCGTGAAGAAGATGTTGAAAAACGTTCATCTTCGAGCCAATCTTGTCTATTTAATGCTCTACACATACCTTTCCATTCAGCGTCCGATACAGCACCAGCAGTTATATAACGATCTTTGGCTTTATAAATTAAATCTTGTGTACCTTGAATTTTTCTTACATCAAATTCATTTTCACCGTAAACCAACCCTGCCATACCTTCAGGCCAGAAAAAAGCTAACATACTATCGAGCATTGATAATCGAATATGTTGTCCGGTCCCTGATTTTTCACGAGCATATAATGCAGAAGAAACTGCTTGAGCAGAAGTTAGAGCGGTTGTCTTATCAGCAATAATAATACGAAACATTTTTGGTCTTCCTGAATCTCTATCCGCTTGAATATCAGTAGCGCCCGAAAGCGCCTGAATAACTGGATCATAAACACGTGACTGTGAATAGGGTCCTTTTTCACCGAACCCACTTATCGAAACATAAATCATAGTTTTATTAAGCTTACGTAAAGTTTTTTCTCCAAACCCCATACGATCTATAGCTCCAGGACGAAAGTTTTGCATAAATACATCGGTTTCTTCCGCTAATTTCAATAAGATCTCCTTCCCTTCGTCTGATTTTAAATCAATAGCTAATGATTTCTTTCCTCTGTTAAGCGAGTAAAATGCTGCATTAACACCATTATGAGGTGTCGCCATACGGCGGACTAGATCACCATTCACTGGCTCAACCTTAATAACCTCAGCCCCTTGATCCGCTAACATCATTGCGCCCATTGGTCCAGAGACCATGCTTGTCAAATCCAAAACTTTTACACCCTTAAGAGGTCCCATTAATTATCTCCTTTAGAAGAATTATAATTTGCATCTTTAGCTTTCAAATAAGCAGGTCTTTTAATTATATGATTACGATAAGTCATAATATTCTCAGGTAATTTAAACTTATAAAATATTGCCCAGTCAAGACATGAAATCAGCATAATATCAGCTAAACAAAAGCCATCTTTCAACAATGTTTTATTTTTCATCAAATGATCATCAATAACATTAAAGTGTCGCTTTAAGTGGTTACGACAAGCCTCAATTGCTGCAGGCGCATTACCATAGATATCTGTTAAGTCATAATGGCGTCGCATAACATAAAGAGTGGTCTCATCAATTTCTCCATAGATATAATTACACCACTCATCTTCCTTTGCTTGCGTTATTAAATCTTTTGGAGAAGAAAATTTTTCTGAAGGAAAGGCATTTTGTAAATAACGACAAATTGTTAGGCTTTCAGATAATTTTATATCGCCATGCTCTAAAAAAGGAATTTTTTGCTTTGGATTCAAGTCAGTAAATTCATCAGTTTGTGTTTCTCCAGTACGTGGACCAATCGGATATAATTTATAATCTAAACCCAATTCTTCAGCGACCCATATAGGCCTTAAGGTTCTTACAGTTCCCGCCCCCCAAATTTTTAGATCATTTTTTTTCAAAGTGTTTCCTTAAATGTGTTGGTTATAAATTTCTTGCTTTAAAAGGCCGTATAATTAATTGATTGGTTTTATTCATATATTCTTTATAACCCTCTCTTTTTTTAAGACTTCTTTCATCCATCATTGAGCATGTTATTAGTGAAAACATAAGATTCATTGATAAGGGGCAAATAAATAAGAACCAATAATTATTATCAATCGACAACAACATAAAAAAGATTCCCCACCAAAAAAGAACTTCGCCTAAATAATTTGGGTGCCTTGAAAATTTCCAAAGACCAGTATCAATAAATTTATTTGTATTAGATTTATCTTTTTTAAATTTCCAGAGTTGATTATCCGAAACAAGCTCTAACATGACAGCCATAAATGTAAAAAGACTAGCCAAATAAAGCCAAATATTAGCGGTATTCGTTGATATAGATAATCCATAATAAAAAGGCAAAAGAGATAGATTTACTTGGAGAGTGGGATAAATATGAATACCAAAAAGATCTATTAATTTAGAAAACTTAAGTGATTTAAGGTCTATATATCTAAAATCCTCATCATTTAAACCTTCCCACCTCCTAACCCAATTAAATGTTAGTCTTATCCCCCAAAATAATACAGGGACTATGAACAAAATTATCTTCTCATAGTCTAAGTTTTTTGAAGTAGGCCAAAAAGCAATATAAAAAATTATAGGAATTGGTACTACCGACCAAAAAGGATCATAAAAACTTGAATTCTTGTATAGAAAACTAGCTAAATATACAACGATCGTTGCTATCAAATGACCAGATAAGATCATTATCCATTGATTTAAATGTAATAAATAAGAACAGGTTATAAGAGCTGCCGCAAAAGCCACAACATAAACAAGACCACAAATTAATAAGCTTTTACTTTTTATTCCCAATTAATTACCATCCTACCTCTTGTTCCGCCAGCATCTAGTCTTTTATGGGCTTCAGAAGCATTTTCTGGTGCTACAGTATCAGCAACTCGTAACGAAACTAGACCATCTTCAACTTGCTGACGAAGTGTATCTAATTTCTCGTAATCACAATTATAAGCAATCACCCAAGTTGCTGAAAAATTAATATCTCTTTGTGGTTCACCTTTAAAACCTCTTATAGATGTAAAAGACCCACCATCCTTAACTGCATCGATAGCTAATTCATTTAATAATGCCCCATCAGCTATTCCGTCTACTCCGTCAGGATATGTTTCTCTTATAACTTCTGAAAAGTTGTTACCTCTTTGGATAATATGATCAACTCCAAGATCATTTAGTAGCTCTTTATCATTTTCGTTTGAATCAGCTATTACAATCAGACCATCAGCTTTAGCAAGTTGAATAACATACCCACCATAGGCACCAGGCCCTCCAGTAACAGCTATTACTTGCCCTGGTTTTAAGTCTAATAAATCTAGAGATAAACGAGCAGTTAAACCATTCATAGGAAGCGTGCAAGCTTCTAAATGTGAGACATTCTTAGGAGATTTTACCACAGCATATTGGTCAAGTATTATCTGCTCTCGATAGGCTCCAGAATCACCCTTTGGAACAACCATGCCCATAACATTATCGCCAACTTTTATACCAGTCTCGACCCCTTCACCAACTTGATCAACAACACCAGCAATATCCATTCCTGGAACGCAAGGTAAAACAAAATCTTTTTGAAATTGTGCTACCAATCCACTTCTTGAAACAATGTCAGTTGGATTGACTGCCGATGCATAATTACGAATTCGTATCTCACCTGAACCAGGATAAACTTCTGGAACATCCATAACTTCAAGAACTTCTGGTCCTCCAAAACTTTTAAAACCAACTGCTTTCATTTTTTCCTCTCTATCAAATAATATTAAATCCTAAAGTATTTATGCTTTTTTATCATTGTCTATAAAATTTTTTGACTTCCCAAATTAAATACCGGACGCGTTACTGAGTAAGCCCAATAGAAAAATAAAAATTGTAACGCAAGACGAAAATAAAGCATTTCAACAGGAATATCTGGAAATGCTTCTGGAGTAATCGCCATATAAATATTAGCTGGATAAACAGCAATTAGTAGAGCAACTAACCCCCATCCCGCTATTTTACGAAAGCGAGGAATTA
>CEUA01162228.1_pt1 | contig 15864 bp, 17 predicted proteins | sample 361541 | NCBI WGS metagenome assembly CEUA01 (sample SAMEA2623079, study PRJEB7988) | marine metagenome | isolation source: saline water (ENVO:00002010), including
CCAGTTGTTTTAGATTTAGTATATGAAAATTTTTCTAAATATAAAAATTTGATTTTTTTTATGGGGAAGAGTGGAAAAGAAATTTTTGAAAATTCTAAAAAAAAATGGGATATGAGGTACATAGAAAAAAAAAGTTTAACTAATGAAGATTCTTTTTTGATAAATATTAAAAATATTAAAAAAAAATAAAAGGATAATAAAAAAAATTAAATGCAAATTATTTCAGTCATAAATCAAAAGGGTGGGGTAGGAAAAACAACTACAGTAATAAATCTTGCAGCAGGGTTATCTCAGCAAAATAAAAAAATTTTAGTAATAGATTTAGATCCACAAGGAAATGCAACGACAGGTCTAGGATTATCTAACATGGATAACTCCAGTGATACAATTTATGGTGTATTGAATGGAGCCAAAGAAATTAAAGAAGTAATTAAAAAAACACAGTTTGAAAATTTAGATATCATAACCTCTAACGTAGATTTATCTGGTTTAGAAGTAGAGACAGCCGAAGATAGCAATAGGGCTTTCATATTAAATACTAAATTAGCCTTATATTTAAACAATTCTAGAGGATTATATGATTATGTACTGATTGATTGTCCGCCTTCGTTGAGCCTGCTTACAGTCATGGCTTTAGTATGCTCTAATTCACTTCTAGTCCCATTACAGACTGAATTTTTTGCTCTTGAGGGTCTAACTCAACTAATGAAAACTATTGAAAGAATAAAAGTGAGTTTGAATCCTAATTTGAAAATCAGAGGAATACTATTAACGATGTATGACAAAAGAAATAAGCTATCTTCACAAGTTGAGAAAGAAGCAAGAGACTACTTTAATGAGAAAGTTTATACAACTGTGATTCCAAGAAATGTTAGACTGTCTGAAGCACCATCACATGGCATGCCTGTCTTAGTTTATGATAAATCTTGTCCTGGTAGTAAATCATATTTTAGTTTTACTGATGAATTTATAAATCAAGAATCAACAATAGGGAGCGCTGCGTAATGGATAAAATTAAAAAAGGATTAGGTCGTGGCTTGTCATCACTAATAGGTGAAACAAAATTAGAGCCTCAAAAAGGTCAGTTACCAATTAGTGATTTAATACCAAATAAATATCAACCAAGAAAAATCTTTGATGAGGTTAGTTTAGAAGATTTAGCTAATTCAATTAAAGAAAGAGGGATGATACAGCCCATCATAGTAAGAAAATCAAATATTGATAAATCTAAATTCGAAATAATTGCGGGAGAAAGAAGATGGTTAGCTGCTCAAAGGGCAGGTCTTCATAATGTACCAGTTGTTATTACAGAAGCAGATGACCTAAAATCTTTGGAATTTGCAATTGTAGAAAATGTTCAAAGACATGATCTTAATCCACTTGAAGAAGCACAAGGTTATAAGAGACTGATAGACGAATTTTCTTACGATCAAGAAAAAGTATCAAAATTTATTGGTAAAAGCAGAAGTTATATTACAAATTCATTAAGAATATTAACTCTTCCTGAGGATGTTATAAAATTAATTGAAACACAAAAGTTGTCGGCAGGCCATGCTAAAATTTTAGTAGGTTTGGAAAATGCAAGTTTTGTAGCAAATAAAATTATAGAAAAAAAACTTTCTGTAAGACAATCTGAAAGTTTTGTTCAATTATTTAAAAACAATAAGCAAAGATCAAAGAACAATAAAGATACAAATATTATAGCTCTTGAGTTATCTATATCAAATAAAATTGGTTTAAATGTTGATATACAAAACAATAAAAGAAATAAGGGTAAAATATCTTTTGAGTATAAAGGTTTAGATCAATTAAATAAAATTATTGATATAATTAAATCTAATTATTAGTTTTATTTGAAACTTGGTTTAAAATAAAATCAGTTACTAAATTAATTGAATTATTAGAATTTTTTTTAATCAAAAGTTCTATGTCATAAATTTTATATAGTGATTTTTTTATTTTTTCAGGAGTCCAATTTAACATTTGCTGCTTAGTAATTTCTTTCTCTTTCCAAAAAATAGGTGGTTTAGCTTTTGAAATTGTTAAATCTATATTATGATTCTTTTGGAATTCATTGGAAAGTTTTAATATTTTTTTAAATTTATTCAGAAAAATTCTTGTAATGAGTACACAATCTTCATTGCTAAAATTATTTTCAACTAAAATATTAATTGTTTTGCGTTTATTTTTAGCTATGCAGTTGTCTACTAATTCTGAAATACTGTGATTTTCAATTAGATTAGTTAATTTAGCTAATTTTTCTGAGGATATTTTCTTTCCATTTGCTACAAAATACTCAACTTTTTTTAACTCGTTAAACATATTTTCTCTATCACCTGCACTTTTATTTATAATAATATTTATATCAGCTGAAGATAATGAAATATTCTTTTCTCTAAAAAAATTATATGCAAGCTTTGATAGAGTTTGTTCATTATCTGGATAAAAAGGTACACAAATACAATTTTTTTCTTTTTCAAAAAATGATCTTAATTTTGATTTTTTTTCTAAATTATCTGAAATAACAATTATTATAACATCTTTAGTGTCCTTAAAAATAATTTCAGATATTACTTTTAATATTTTATCTGTTCCTCTTTTAACAATTAATATTTTTTCATTTTCAAAAAGGGATTGGGAAAATATACTTTCCAAAAAAATATCTATTTTATCTAAAATTTCTTTTTCCTCATAATTTAAGGCATTTTTTTTATTTTTTAATAAATTAGTTAAGGTTTGATTTTTTAATCCGTCATTTTTTCCATATAAAAGAATAAAAGGATTTTTATTTAAATTTATTTTATTTGTTTCAGATGATTTAATTATCATTAAGTATTGAAAGTTCCCTAGCTAAATCTGCATAAATTATAGAAGCAAAATTTTGTTTTATTATGTTTTCATTTTTTTGTTCTTCAAAATTATCAGAAATATTATCCATGTTTTGTTTTTCTGAAACAGAAAATGTTTTAATTACCTTTTCATTTGAAATGATATCAAAAGTAGTTTCTGCAATAAGTTGATAAGATAAAATCTTTGCAGTTTTATCTTTTGTAAGAATATTTTTTTTGTATTTTGTATTAACTTTAACTGAAAATTTTTTTTCATATTTATTATTTTGAAATTTCTTTAAATATGCTTTTAAATAACTATTGATCTTATCATCTCCCCTAAGTTCAATATTTTCAATAGAAAAATTAGAATTTTCTTTATTTATATAAATGGGCGTAAAACCACATTGAACAATAAAATTAAAAATTATTATTATTAAAAAAAATTTCTTTTTCATTTTAATTTTAGATTATCATATTAATCAGTTTATCAGGTATAAAGATTGTTTTTTTAATTGTTTTATCTTTAATATGATTTTTTATTTTTTGATCTTCATTTATTTTATTTATTAATTCTTTTTCATTAATCCCAGTTTTCAGGTTTAGTACACCCCTAGTTTTACCATTAATTTGAACAACAAAATTGACTTTATCTTTGACAAGAACATTTTTATTTATTTTGGGCCAATAAATTTTATTATCTGATTCATTTAAATCCAATTTTTCAATACATTCACTAGAAAAATGAGGCATTACTGGGCTCATTGTAATTAAAATATTTTGATAATTTTTTATCCAACTATTTTTATCAATTTTATTGTTCACTATTTTGTTTATTGCTGAATAAACTTCATGAAAATTTGCTATTATTTTATTATAGCTAAAATTTTCGACATTGTTTTGAACATTTTCTATAAATTGAGCAGTAATCACTTCTAAATCATTTTTTGTACTTTGAGGATGGTCTTTCTTTATTTCTTCGAGTATTTTTTGGTTTAAAATCCATAACTTTTGTACAAATTTGAAAGAAGAGTTCATTCCTTCGTCAGACCATTGTACATCTTTTTCTGGTGGACTATCAGATAAGATGAATAATCTAACTGCATCTGCCCCATAATCTTTAATTATTTTTTCTGGATCAATTGTATTTTTTTTTGATTTTGACATTGACTCGGATGGTCCAACTTTTACTTCTTGAGATTTATCTTTTAAAAGAAATTGTTTTCCATTAACATTAATTATTTCATCTGGACTCAACCAATTATTATTTTGATCTTTATAGGTTTCGTGACAGACCATTCCTTGAGTAAACAATCCCTTAAAAGGCTCCTTAATATTAAAATTTTCATTGTCTTCAGAAAGCGCATGCATAAAAAACCTTGAATAAAGTAAATGCAGTATTGCATGCTCTACTCCACCAATATATTGATCTACGGGCATCCAGTAATTAATATCCTTATTATTAAAACCATAATCTGATTTATCAGAGGAGCAAAATCTTAAGAAATACCAAGATGAGTCAACAAATGTATCTAAGGTATCTGTTTCTTTTGTATATTCTTTTCCATCTATAATTATCTTTTTCCAATCGTTCATATGATCAAGAGGGTTTCCTGACGTATTAAAATTTTTTATTTCTGGTAATTGGATTGGTAGTAAATTTTTTGGTATTTTTACTGGATTATTTTCCTCATCATAAGCGATAGGAATCGGGCATCCCCAATATCTTTGTCTAGAAATTCCCCAATCTTTAAGTCTAAAATTTGTTTGTTTTTTTCCTAAATTATTTTTTTCTAAATAATCTATTGTTTTTGGTATAGATTCAGTTGGTACCTTTAAGCCATCTAAAAATTTTGAGTTAAAAAGTTCCCCATCCTCGGTATAGGCTTTATCATCAATAATAAAATTATCTTGGTTTGTAGGTTTTACAACAGGTGTGATTTTTAAATTATATTTTTTAGCAAAATCCAAATCTCTTTGGTCATGTGCGGGGCATCCAAAAACGGCTCCAAGGCCATAATCCATTAAAACGAAGTTTGCAAAATAGACTGGTACTTTTATACTTTCATCTAAAGGATTTATAGCTTGTAATTCTGTTTTAAAACCAAGTTTTTCAGCTATAGCAAGGGACTCTTCTGTGGTTCCTGTTTTAGAGCACTCTTCTTTAAATTTTTGGAAATTAGGATCAGAATAATAAAATTTAGCAATTGGGTGGTCTACTGATAAAGCTAGGAATGACATACCAAACAGTGTATCAGGTCTAGTGGTATAACACTTTATTTCTTTAATTTGTTTTGTAGATTCTATTTTAAAATCAATTTCACAACCATATGATTTTCCTATCCAATTTTTTTGCATAGTCTTAACTTTGTTTGGCCATTCGTCTAGTTTGTTTAAGCCATTTAGTAGTTCATTTGAAAATTTTGTTATTTTGAAAAACCATTGATTTAGTTTTCTTCTTTCAACTATTGCTCCTGATCTCCATCCTTTGCCATCAATTACTTGCTCGTTAGCTAACACTGTTTTATCAATAGGATCCCAATTTACATAATTTTCTTTTCTGTAAACTAATCCTTTATCGTATAGCTCTAGAAAAAACTCTTGCTGATGTTTGTAATAATCAGATGAACATGTTGAAATCTCTCTATCCCAATCTATTGAAAGCCCTAACTGTTTAAGTTGAAATTTCATGTTAGAAATATTTTTTTCAGTCCAATCTTTAGGACTTAATTTATTCTGCCTTGCTGCATTTTCTGCAGGCATACCAAAAGAATCCCAACCCATTGGATGGAGTACATTGTAACCTCGTAAAGTTTTGTATCTTGCTAGAACATCTCCAATTGTGTAATTCCTTACATGACCCATATGAATTTTTCCCGATGGGTATGGAAACATTTCAAGGCAGTAAAATTTTTTTTTGTTTTTATCTACTTTTGATGAGAAAGCTTTGTTTTTTTCCCATTTTTCCTGCCATTTAATTTCAATTTCTTTAAAATTATATCTTTCCACAAAACAATAATATTATTTATTTAATTGCTTATTTAGTTCCATATATCTTTGGACTTTGATACGGCTTGAAGTTTTTATCTTTTTTTTGAACTTCATAAACTTTTGCAGTTTTTAAAATTTTTTTAGATAGTTCTTTTGATAATTCCCCTCGCTTTTCAGAAATTAAACATCTATTATTTATATCGCATATTTTTTTAAAAATTTTAATATTTAGAGCATCACTTCTGATTTCATTTGTTAAAAATCTAATTGAAATTTTTATACTTTCATTTGAATTTTGATTATTTGAGTACCAGTCAGTTATAATAATACCACCACTATAGTTAACTGAAGCAAGTGGCATAAAGTCGATAGTGTCTAAAGAGGCACGCCAAAGTTCATTAGAACTAGCAAATTCAAAATTTCCTGATCCTTTGGTTTTAACTGTGTCCATTAATCTAAAGCCCCTTCCTTCCTCAATATTTTTTTTAACTCTTAATTCCGGTTGAGGTGGATATTTTCTTGCATCAGCCCCCATTCCGCATGAATTTAGCAAAAAGGCTAAAATACCAAAAAAAAGCAAATTTTTTATTAGTTTTATTGAAAACATGGTGTTTTTACTGAAATTATTTAATTATTTAGATATAATTCATAAATTCATTAAAATATAGAAAAATCAATGTAAATTTTGTGTTGTAAATATACCACACTTATAAATTATTATTATTTAAGGGTTATAAATTTAAAAAAATTATAAATTTATCAATATAAATAGCTTGTTTATTATTAATAATAACAATTAACAAGGAGTAATTAATATGAACAATTTAAAAAAAGTAGGTTTAACTGCATTAGCAGGTGCTTTAGTATCTGTTTCAGCTAATGCTGCAGACCTATCTGTAACTGGTGGTGCTTCTTTAAGCTTTGCTGGTGAAGAAAAACAAACAACTGGTAACGGTTGGTCAATGAACAATGGTGTAACGTTCTCAGCTTCTGTTGAACAAGACAATGGTTGGAACATTACTGCTACACAAGTACTTAATGATGATGACGTTGGATCAAACAGAGTATTTGATACTAGAACTCTAAAAATCGATATGGGTGATTCTGGTGTATTAACTTTCGCTGGTACAGGTGGAAGTACAGCTCTAAGTGCACTCGATGATGTAACACCAACTGCTGGTGAAGAGTCATGGGATGATGTAACTAGTGCAAGTGCTATTCCTGCTATGGGTGGTGGAAATAATAGTTTCCATTACACAAATTCATCTTTAATGGATGGAATGACAATTACAGCTGCTTACGTACCATCTGATGGAACTACTGAGATCGAAAGTTCTTCAGACTACGCTATTAAATACACTGGTGTAGATGGTTTAACAATTGGAGCTGGTGCTGGAGAAGATAACGGAGAAGGTTCTGGTGCTGCTGTTGATCACACTAACATGTATGTTACTTACGCAATGGACTCTTTTACAGTTGGTTACCAAACTACTGAATCTGATTCTGTAACAGCTAATGCTGACAAAGACTTTACAGCAATTGGTGTTTCTTACGCAGTAAGTGATGATATGTCAATTTCATTAAACCAATCTGAAATTGATTATGAAAACTCTACATTATCAGATCAAGAAGCGACTGGTATTTCAGTTTCATACACAATGGGATCTTTGTCAATCAAAGCAAACCACAACACAGTGGATAACATTGCTGGAACATCAACTGATGACAGATCTGGTTACGCTTTAACATTAGGATTCACATTCTAATTAGTTTAAGTTTAGACTATTTAAAAGGGCCCCTTTTTAGGGGCCTTTTTTTTGTTCAAAAAAAGATATACCTGCAAAACCAGATGCTTTTGTTAAATTAAGTTGTTTGAAATTTTTCTTAGAAATTCCACCTAAAGCAATTATTTCCTTTCTAGTAAGTTTTGAAACAAGATTAAATCTATTTAGCCCTAAATAATTTTTATTTGTCTTAAATATTGAAGATAAAAAAATAGTATTAACACCCTGAATTTCTTTAATTTGAATCTCTTTAAGATTATGAGCTGAACCAATTATTAAGAAATCTTTAGGTTTTGAGTAGGATAAATGAAGAGTATCATGATTAAACGACGGAATGTAAGCACCATTTAAATTTAGTTTTAATGAAAGTTTAATATTGTTTGCTAAAAAAAGCTTATATCTTTTTTTTTTACAAAATTGCTTAAGTTTTAAAATTTCTTTTAAATTAAAATTTTGATAATTCCTATAAATGAATATAGTTTTTTTATCTTGTTGATTGATTAAATTTGTATCAAAATTATTAATAAAGTAATATTTTGTCATAAATTTATGTCTAACATTATTCAAAAATATGAAGATATCATTAACTTAATTAAATCAAAATTAGAAAATAAAAATAAAAAAATTCCTAAAGTAATAGCTGTATCTAAAACATTTAAGCTAGATAAAATTCTACCTTTAATAAATTATGGTCATTTAGATTATGGAGAGAATAAAGTTCAAGAAGCTTTAGAAAAGTGGGCAGAAATTAAAGAAAAAAAAGCAAACTTAAAATTACATTTAATTGGAAAGTTGCAAACTAATAAAGTTAAACAAGCTATAAAAATATTTGATTTTGTACATTCTGTAGATAATAAAAAATTGGCTAAGAAAATTGCTGATGAACAAATAAAACAAAATAAAAAAATTAAAATTTTTATTCAATTAAATTTAGGAGAAGAAGATCAAAAATCTGGTGTTAATAAAAATAATCTACTCGATTTATATAATTATTGTAAAGAGTTAAACTTAAATGTGATTGGATTGATGTGTATCCCACCTTTTGAAGAAAATTCTGAAAAGTATTTTAAAGAAATGAAAGTATTAAATGAAAAATTAAATTTATCAGATTTAAGTATGGGGATGTCATCTGATTATTTAAAAGCTGTTGAAAATTCAGCAACTTACTTAAGAATAGGGTCAAATATTTTTGGAAGTAGAGACTAATTAATAATTATTTTAGTATTTTTATTAATCAACTTTAACATAATTAAAAAATCTTTTTTTTTTAAAGCTATGCATCCTGCTGTTGGATTGTAATTTTTAGTTAAATGAATAAAGATACAACTTCCTTTTCCAGTAACTATTTTTTTCCAGTTATATTTTATGGGAATAAGTAGATCATATTTATTATCTTTTCGGTAAAGTTTTTCATGGTGAATTTTATTATTTATCTTTATTAATTTATTATATTTCTTTGGAACATTTACATCATCACACCAACCCATTTTGGTTTTAATCTTTACATGATTTAGTTTTGACTTAATTGATTTAATTCTGTCTTTTCTAAAATATAAACTTCCCAATCTAAACGATCCTCTTGGTGTTTTTTTATCTCCTTCTATTTTCCTTTTGGAAAGGCCATTTTTTCCAATAGAGCATTTAAAATTAAAATCATCTATTTTAAGTGTGTGTTTATTTTTTAAAAAAATTATCATATCTTTATACCTATGGATAAAAAAATTTTGATTATTTTTAAATTTAAATTATTTTATGAAATAATTAAAGAGTTAGATAAAGATCTAAATTTCGAAATTCTTGAAATAACAGAAGAATCAGATTTATTAAAAAGAATAAATAATTTGAGTAATTATATTATTCTTTCAAAAACAAATTTATTAAATAAAACTAATCAATTAATAATTAATCAATATCCAATAAAAATTTCAAAATTAATCGAAAAAATAAATATTGAATTTCTTAAATTAGAATTTAATAAAAAATCTAAAATCCATATTGGAAAATATAAAATTGATTTAAATTCAAGATATTTAATATCAGATAGTAAAAAATTAAAATTAACCGAAAAAGAAGCAAATATAATTATATATTTATTTAATTCAGAGTTACCTGTAAAAATTGAAAAATTACAGCAAGAGGTCTGGGGTTATAATTCGAAACTTGAGACCCATACAGTTGAGACTCATGTTTATAGATTAAGAAAAAAAATATCCAAGGTATTTGATGATTATAATTTTATTATGAGTAAAAAGCATGGCTATCAGATTAATTAAAAAGCGCAATAAATACGCTCATGATCTTTATACAACAAAATATAAATCAAAAACTATTAAACCCAAAAAAGGAAAGGGGAGTTTTAAAAGAATAAAAATAAAAAAATAAAATATTGTAAATTTATTTTTTTATATCAACGTTAAAACTTATTACTATTCTATCTTCACCAGATTCATTTTTTGCAACTTTATGAGGTAAATAGCTGGGAAAAATGATTAAATCCCCATCGCTTATATCTATGCTAACTACTTCAATATTTAAGTCGTTCTGTTTTTCTATTTCAGGATGTGAATTTCTTTTGGCAATATTAGGACACTCAACTTCAAATTTACCACAATTTTTTGGAGCTTTTACATAATAAGCGGCGCTTAAATACGAATTAGGATGTGTGTGTATTACATTAAAATCATCACTTTTATTAATTATTGCCCACATCTCTGTAATCCTTATTGACACATCTTTAGTTTTCCAACCATAATTTTGAAAAACATTAGATATATATTTTTGTGTGTTTATAGCAAACTCATTTTGTATGGTGCCGTCTATGCCTAATGGAAAGAATTTTGAATGCCATCCGCCTTTATTTGATCTTTTTAGCCCATCATTATCTTCTTCTTTAAGTTTGTAAATATATTTTGATAATTGTTCGTTTAAATTTTTAAAATTATTTATTTTATATTTAAATATGGGTTCAGGGAATAATTTAAAAATTATGTTATCATTCATTCTTTTATATTATATTTTTTTAAGTTTTGTTAAAATTAAATTCTTGCACCTATTTTTTGTATTATTTTAGCTGATAAATTTGTTCCTTCCTCTAAACAATCTCTAATACTTAATTTATTAATGTGGCCATGTAAATATCCAGCAGCAAAAAGATCACCAGCGCCTGTCAAATCTTTTATCTTAAGGTTTTTTTTTGCTGGGCATTCTATAACTTCGTTGTTACTAATGGAAATAGCTCCCTTCTCACCTCTTGTAATAATAATATTTTTATTTAATCCTTTTGAAAAAGAAATTACTTCATTAAATGATTTTCCATCAATTAAAGATAAAATTTCTTGTTCATTCGCAAATACAATATCAAGTCGATTCTTAACTAAGTCTAAAAAATCAGATTTATGTCTCTCAACACAGAATAGATCTGAAAGAGACATAGCAACTTTGTTGGAGTTATTAATGGCTTTATTAAAAGCTTTTTTGGGTTCGCCCTCATCCCACAAATATCCTTCTAGAAAGGTTATTTCTGTCTCTCTTACAATATTATCATTTACGTCATTGTCGTTAATTTTCCCTGAAGTTCCTAAAAAGGTGCACATTGTTCTTTCTGAATCAGGTGTAATCAAAATTAAACAACTTCCTGTAGGTAATGGTTCATCTTTTTTAGAATATAAAAAATTAACATTTTCTTTTTTTAAACCATCTTCATATTTTTGACCTAAATGATCATTGTTTATTTTACCAATAAATCCAACATCATTATGAAGTTGAGATAATCCAACGATCGAATTGGCAACAGAGCCGCCTGAAATTGTTTCTTCAATTGATAGAGATGATAATAAATTTTTAAATTCTTTTTCATCAATCAATTTCATTGTACTTTTTTTTAATGAATTTTGAGTTATAAAATCATCGTCAACTTTACAAAGAACATCAACAATTGCGTTACCAATTCCTAAAATTTTCATATTAAGCTTTTTTTGTAATAATGGGTTTTTTTCTATTAGGATAACAAGAAGTGCATATTTTACAAGTTAAACCATAGCATGTTCTAGATTTACAATATTCTCTCCCATAAAAAATTATCTGAAGATGTAGTTTTGACCAATTTTTTTTAGGAAAAATTCTTTTCAAATCAGTCTCAGTTTGAACAACACTTTTGCCATTTGTTAAACCCCATCTTTGAGCAAGTCTATGAATATGAGTATCTACTGCAAAAGCAGGATAACCAAAACCTTGAGACATTACTACGCTAGCAGTTTTGTGACCAACACCTGTAAGTTTTTCTAAGTCTTCAAAGGTTTTAGGTACTTTACCATTATGTTTTTCTAAAATTTGTTTTGACATTAAATAAATACTTTTTGCTTTTACTCTAAAAATACCGATTTTTTTAATTAATTTTTCAATTTTTTTTCTTCCGAGTTTAACAAAATGTTCTGGTCTATAATATTTTGGATATAAATTTTTTGTAACATTATTCACATTAACATCAGTACATTGTGCAGAAAGCAGTACAGAAATTAAGAGTGTAAAAGTATTTTTACTTATTAGTGGAATTGGTGTTTTAGGATAAATTTTATTTAATGTTTTAACTATTATCTTAGCTTTTTGCTTTTCATTCATTATGAAAAGTTAAGTAAGTTTCTCATAGAATATAGGCCTGTTCTTTTTTTCATTAACCATTTTGAAGCAGTTAATGCACCATCTGAGTATAAAGCTCTATCAAAAGCTTCATGATTTAAAGTGATTATTTCCTTTCCACTTGAAAACTTTACTTCATGCTCTCCTATAATTTCACCTTTTCTTATTGAGTTAAAATTTATTTTTTTTCCATAAGGAAATGATCTGTTATTTAAAAATTTTTTACCCATCAAATTATATAATTTTTTATTTTTTCCATCAGCAATTCCTTTTCCAAGCATTAGTGCTGTGCCTGAAGGATAGTCTTTTTTATGTTTATGATGTATTTCAAATATTTTACTAAGATATTGATCATTTAATGATTTTGAGGCAATTTCAGTTAAATACATTAATAGGTTTACCCCCAAGCTCATATTACCAGCTTTTAAAATAGCTATTTTTTTTGAATATTTTTTTATTTGATTTTCTTGCCTACTATTAAATCCAGTTGTACCAATCACAATTTTTTTCTTTAATTTTGATGCTATTTTTAGAATTTGAAGCGTGCAATTTGGGACTGTAAAATCAATAATTACATCAGTATTTTTTAAGGCTTTTTCAGAATTCAATTCTATTTTGATTCCATTGATTTTTTTATTTGTTAATCTATTTTCTGTAAGAGCAACTAATTTAAAGTTATTATTTTTTATTGATGATTTGATAAGTTGTTGTCCCATTCTTCCCATGCATCCTGTAATTCCTAAATTTATTTTTTTCATAAGATAAAACATATATACTTTAATGCATATGTTAAAGAAAATTTTATAATTATCTTATCAGATGTCCCTTGAAGATATAAATTTTAAAAAAAAATTAAATAATTTAAAAGACTTATTGAATTTAAAAAAATTTTCTCAGGTTGAAAAAATTATAGAAAGTTTTGATAAAAAACTTTCAGGAGATCCTAAAATTCAATTTTTGTATGCAACATCAAAAGCACAAAACCCTAATTCCTCATATGAAGATAAATTTAATTCTCTAGATATATTTATCAATTTATTTGAAAAATCATCATATTTACCTGCTTTGCAAAATGCGAGTATTCTTTCATTAGAACTAAATAGATTTTCTCAAGTTTTGAATTTATTAGAAAATACAATAAATAAGATAAAATATGATCCTATATTATTTGATTGTATTTCAAAAATATATTCTCAGTTAGGAGATATAGAAAAATCTTTTAATTATCTTAAAATAAAAATTAAAAATGAGCCTTATGATTTGAAAGCATGGTCTGCTTTTATTTTTTCATATAATTATTTGTCAAATTTTAATCAAAAGAAGTATCTTTACTATACAAAACAATTTTATAAAAAATTAAAAAAATTTAATTCAAACGAGCTTGTCCCATTAAAGAGTAATTTGACTAAAAAAATTAAAATTGGATTTTTAACTCCTCATTTTACAGGAAATTCTATTGATCCTTTTCTTCTTTCTGTTGTCAAAAATATTGATAGAGAAAACTTTCAAACTTTTGGGTTTAATCTCAATATTTCAAATAATCAATCTGAGCATTTAAAACCTTTTTTTGATGAATGGCATCATGTTAATAAATATAAAGATTTAGAATTAACGAATTATATTAGAGAAAAAAGTTTAGACATATTAATTGATTTAGTTGGTCACGGGCCTGGTAACAGATTAAATGTTTTAAAACAAAGAGTAGCCAAGAAACAAGTGTCGTGGCTCGGTTACTGTAATTCTACCGGTTTAAGTGAAATTGACTACATTATATCTGATAAATATTTAATTCATGAAAATGAGGAGAATCAATATAGTGAAAAAATATTTAAAATTAAAAGTATTTGGAATTCTCATATAGGTCACAACACTTCTTTACCAATAAATGATTTACCATATTTTAAAAACAATTATTTTACTTTTGGTTCATTTAATAATTTTAAAAAAATATCAGAAAAAACAATTAATACTTGGTCTAAAATATTAGACAATTCAAATGCGAAGTTACTTCTAAAATCATCAATCGGTAATAGTTCTGAAGCAAGAGAATTTATTTTAAAAAAGTTCCCAAAAAAATTTTATTCGGAAAATAAAATAATTTTTATGGAAGGACAGAAGGATAAAAATGAACATTTAAAAAAATATAATCTTGTTGATTTAAGTTTAGATACTTTCCCCTATAATGGGGTAACTACTAGTTTTGAGTCTATTTGGATGGGTGTTCCAATTTTAACAATTATAGGTAATAATTTTATATCTAGATGTGGAGAGAGTATAATTAATAACTTGGGATTAAATGAATTCATATCGAAAAATGAGGAAGAATATATTTTAAAGGCAATTGATTTTAGTAACAATCCAGACAAGTTAAATATTTTAAGAAAAAATTTAAGATCATTGGCTATAAAAACTCCTTTATTTCAAAGTAAAGAATATTGTAAAGATTTTGAAAAAGTGATTTATAATATCTCAGAAAAGAATGTTTAAATTAATTTTTCCAAAAATTCTTTGCTTTTTGAAAAAATTTTTTAATACTTGGGTTTGATTTTTCGTTTTCGATCTCTCTAAATTGTTCTAGTAATTCTTTTTGTTTTTTATTTAAAAAGACTGGCACTTCCGTTTTTACTTGAACATATAGGTCACCAAAATCTCCTCTTCTCATGAATGGCATACCTTTGCCTTTTAGTCTAAACTGTTTACCATTTTGAGTTCCATCAGGTATTTTGATTTTTGCTTTTCCTCCATCAATAGTTGGAATTTCAACGGTAGTACCTAATGCAGCATCTGCAAGAGAAAGTGGGAATTCAAAAAATAAATTCTCATCTGATCTTTTAAATAATTCGTGTGAGTACACATTAACAAATAAATACAAGTCTCCTGATGCTCCACCTCTTGTTCCAGCTTCACCTTTTCCTGCTAACCTAATTCTTGTTCCATCATCCACTCCTTTCGGAATGGTTACAGATATTTTTTTTGACGCTTGTTTTTTACCTTGACCATTACAATCATTACAAGGATTAGTGATTTCTTCACCATTTCCATTACATTGAGGACATGTTTGTTGTACAGTAAAGAAGCCTTGATTAGATCTTATTCTACCATTGCCTCCACAATATGAACATCTGTCTGAAGAATAACCTGGTTTAGAACCATTTCCTTTACAGGTACCACACTGTTCCGTAGTAGAAAATCTTATGTCCTGCTTTTTTCCATTGTAAGCTTCTTCGAGAGAAATTGATAAATCATATCTTAAATCTGAGCCCCTGTTATTTGATCTTCTATTCCTTGATCTTCCACCTCCCCCAAAATCTCCAAAGAAGTCTTCAAAAATATCTGAAAAATCTGCTCCACTAAAACCACCAAAACCTCCACCAGGCCTTCCACCACCATTTTCAAATGCTGCGTGTCCAAAGTTATCGTAATTTTGTTTTTTTTCTTTGTCTGAAAGTATTCCGTAAGCTTCGCTAGCTTCTTTAAATTTTTCCTCGGCTTTGGAGTCTCCTGGATTTTTATCTGGATGATATTTGACAGCTAATTTTCTGTATGCAGATTTTAAGTCTTCAGGATTTGCGCTTTTACTAACGCCTAGGACATCGTAATAGTCTCTTTTAGCCATCAAATTACCC
>CEUA01003014.1_pt1 | contig 15857 bp, 17 predicted proteins | sample 361541 | NCBI WGS metagenome assembly CEUA01 (sample SAMEA2623079, study PRJEB7988) | marine metagenome | isolation source: saline water (ENVO:00002010), including
GTTGAAACTGCATCTCCAGATGCGCCAAAAATAGAACTATTTGAAGCAGGCAAAATAGTTAACAGTTCAGAGCCGTCAGGGGTGCCAGAAAGAGAAATTCCAAGGCCAATGGTTGTTCCATTTATACTTATACTTGAAGGAGTAGCTGAGGAAAGTGAAGCCGATCCACCTGATATAGCTAGAGAAAAATCTGCTGCTTCTAGAGTGGAAGTAGAGTTAGAAGATCCTCCATAGGCAAGTTCAGAAAAAGTCACGGATACGGTAGAATTATTTATTGCAATTTTAGTTTGAGATATTTCTGGGTTACCACTATAATTAAACGTACTATTCCCAGTAGTCGTAAAACTATGTATTGTGTAACCCCCTGCTTGAGTTATTGTTCCACCGGTTGCTTTAGGAGTTCCAGAATATCTTATTATCACAATTCCAGAGCCTCCTGCATTAGCAGTAGTAGATTCTGGATCTGTTCCACCACCGCCACCACCAGTGTTTGCCGAACCAGCAGTTCCATTATTATAATTTCCATTTCCATATCCTAATGAACTACCATTTCCACCTCCTCCTTGGCCTCCTTGACCACCTCCATTATTTACTGAACAATTGCAATTATGGTTAACACCACCACCACCACCACCACCATAGTATGTAGCTGACCCAGAAATAGATGATTGAATTCCGTCACCTCCAGGTCCTCCGCGATGTTGAGCAGGAGCATTAGATCCAACGGCACCAGCACCACCACCACCACCACCTGCACCATAACTTCCTCGATCACTTCTACCACCTCTATTACCTTGTCCCGAAGTACCACTTGAATAACCTACACTTGGTCTATCAAAAGATCCACCACCACCAGATCCACCGTCAGCACCTTTACCACCATTAACGGCAACGTTTCCACCTCCACCTCCACCAATAGCTGTTATTGTTCCGTTAGTTGAAGAGATTGAAGAATTTCCGCCATTACCACCAATATTTGCTCCAGAGTTACCCGCACCACCAGATCCCGCGGATCCTCCAGCTCCAACGACTATGGTTATATTAGAATTAGCAGGTATAGAATAATTTGTTGCTTGGACAACACCACCACCACCACCACCACCTGAGGCACCACCACCACCAGCAGCAACAATTAAGTAGTCTATGGATGCACTTTGAGCATTCAGTGTTGAGAATATGAAGTTTATTGTAGCTATAAGAAAAAAAACTCTTTTTAAACACAAAACAGTTTAGCTTACAGTTATTTAAGTCGCGCTAATATATAAATAAGTTTTAAAACAAAACTAATTAGATAAAGTTTTTAAATTTTTAGGTATTTTTTTTTAAAATAGACAATAAAATGAGTATTTATATAGAAGATAATTAAAATTTAAAGTAAAAATTAAGAATTATTTAATTGAGGAAAAGCTACAATCTTTTTTAATTTCTATAAAATCTACTTTAATCTCCTCTAACTCATTTTTATAAGTAAGTCTATAGTGATTTGATAAATCGTCATTAATGTCCATTTTTTGAATGGCTTGAAAAGTATTATTGGATTTTTCTAGAGTTGAATAAATAGAATCTAAACAATTTTTTATTTCTACAATATTGTTAGATCTTTTAGAGGATTTTGAATCACCGCAACCAATAAATGTAAAAATCAAACCTAGAATTAAAAATGATATTTTATAGCTCATTATAATTCAAATATAATTTATTTCAATACTAAAAAAAAACATTAGCCTTCGGAAGTAAATTGTATCTTGCCGAATATTTTAAAATGGAGCTAATTGCAATAGTTGTGGGTTTAATTCTTCTTCTAAAAGGAGGAGACTGGTTAATGAAGTCTGCTGTTGCAATATCGTTAGGATTAAATATTTCTCGATTTGTTATTGGAATGACAGTAGTTTCTTTTGCTACATCAGCTCCAGAACTTATTGTAAGTATTCAGGCGGCTGTTTCAGGATTTCCAGACTTAGCTTTTGGAAATGTTATTGGATCTAACATTGCAAATCTTGCTTTTGTTTTAGCTATAATTATTATAATATCACCGATTAATGTTGGTGATAATTTTTATAAGAAAGATTGGCCAATGATGATGGGAGCGACTATTCTTTTTTATTTGTTTATTGTTTTTGATAGAGAGCTTAATAGGCATGAAGGAATTATAATGGTTTTAATTTTAATAATGTTTTTGTTTTATTTAATTATGTTTCAAAAAACAGATAATACCGATGATATAATTGATGTTGAGAAAAGATTAACTTCATTTAATACATTAATTTATTTATTTATTGGGGGATTTTTTTTATGGTTAGGTTCAGAGGTTCTTGTTCAAGGTGCAGTTGAGTTAGCCACAAAATTGGGAGTTAGTGAGAGAATCATTAGTATTTCAGTAGTTTCAATTGGAACTAGTATACCAGAACTTTCAGCTTCTATCATTGCAATTGCTAATAAAGAAAAAGCCATATCTCTAGGAAATTTAATTGGTTCAAATATTTTTAATATTCTTGCTGTTATGGGAATAACTGCATCAATTATGCCTATAAAACCTGTAGATTCAGGTTTGTTAAGTAATGATTTTTTGTGGATGATATTCATCTCTTTTATAGTTCTTCCAATGGTTTTCTTTCCAAAAGGAAAAAATCTTGGCAGATTAAACGGTATAATTCTTTTTAGCCTTTACTTGTCTTTTATTATTCCTTTAATTCTATAAAAAAAGCGTTCTAAATAAATAGAACGCTCTAACTAAAATTAAAATTTAAAGAAACTAAACCTTAGCTCCTTTAACAGTTTTAATTATTCTTCCAGCAATTTTATATGGATCCCCGTTTGACGCTGGCCTTCTATCCTCTAACCAACCTTTCCATCCACTTTCAACTGTCATAATAGGAATTCTTATTGAAGCTCCACGATCTGAAACTCCATAACTAAATTCATGTATAGATTGTGTTTCGTGTTCTCCTGTTAATCTGTGATCATTATCAGCACCATAAACAGCTATATGCTCTTTTACTACAGGTCTAAAAGCTTCACATATTTTTTCATAAGTTTCCTTTGATCCACAAGTTCTTAGAGTTGTGTTAGAAAAATTTGCATGCATACCCGAACCATTCCAATCAGTTGCTCCAAGAGGTTTCGGATGATATTCAATAGCTAAACCATAATCTTCCGCAACTCTTTCAAGTAAGTATCTTGCAACCCACATTTCATCACCAGCTTGTTTTGCTCCTTTAGCGAAAGTTTGAAACTCCCATTGCCCAGCAGCAACTTCAGCATTTGTACCTTCAACATTAATTCCTGCATCAAGGCAAATATCTAAATGTTGGTCCATAACTTCTCTTCCAAAGGTATTTTTTCCACCTACTGAACAATAGAATTGACCTTGAGGAGTTTGGTCTTTTGGAAACCCTAGAGGTAGATTAGTTTCAGGATCCCATAAAAAATATTCTTGTTCAAAACCGAACCAGAAATCATTATCATCATCATCAATAGTTGCTCTCCCATTTGAAATATGAGGAGAACCGTCTGGATTTAAAACTTCATTCATAATTAAAAAACCATCTTTCCTTCCTGGGTCAGGATAAATAGCAACAGGCTTTAATAAACAATCAGATGAACCACCTTCAGCTTGTTGGGTTGAACTTCCATCAAAAGCCCACATTGGAACATCTTTTAATTTTCCACTAAAATTGTCTACAACTTTAGTTTTACTTCTTAAGTTAGCCGTTGGTACATAACCATCCAGCCAGATATATTCAAGTTTAGATTTACTCATAATTTTATTTAATTTTAGTATATAGTAAAAATAAAATTTAAGATGAATATTCATTAATATTTATCAAGTGATTTGTTAATTTTTATCAACCCCATATTTATTAGCTAAATAAATTTAGTTTTTGACAATTTTTTATTAAAATTTTAAATTTTATTTAAAATTTTAATGATTTTAAACTAAACGAAAAATATTTTTTTAAAAACATTAATGAAAGTGTATAAAATATTTTAAAAGCTTAATTTTACAAAAAAAATAAATGTCTGATAGATATATTAATAGAGGAGTTTCTGCTCAGAAGGAAGATGTTCATAATGCTATAAAAAATATTGATAAAGGTTTATATCCAAAAGCCTTTTGTAAAATAATACCAGATTATATAACAAAGAGTAACAATCATGCTATAGCAATGCATGCAGATGGAGCAGGAACTAAATCTTCTTTAGCATATGTTTATTGGAAAGAAACTGGAGATTTTTCAGTTTGGAAAGGAATTGCTCAAGATGCACTTATAATGAATATTGATGATTTAATTTGCGTAGGTGTTACTGATAATATTCTTTTATCCTCAACTATTGGTAGAAACAGAACCTGTATACCAGGAGATGTTATTAAAACCATTATAGAAGGGACTGAAGAGTTGATTGAGAAATTAAGCAAATATGGAGTTTCAATTTATAGTACAGGTGGAGAAACTGCAGATGTAGGAGATCTAGTTAGAACCATTATTGTCGATTCAACGGTTATGGCTAGAATAAAAAAAACTGAAATTATTGATAATGGTAATATTAGGTCTGGAGATGTAATTGTTGGATTAGCATCTTTTGGTCAGTCATCATATGAAGACTCATATAATGGAGGAATGGGAAGTAATGGATTAACTTCGGCAAGACATGATGTCTTTTCAAAAGATTTAGCTAAAAAATTCCCAGAAAGTTATGATAATAAAATAAATGATAATTTGATTTATTCAGGAACTAAAAAACTATTGGATAATTATGACAAATTATCAGTTGATGTTGGTAAACTTGTTTTATCTCCAACAAGGACTTATGCGCCTATTTTTAGTCAAGTTTTTAAAACTTTAGACAAAAATAATATTCATGGAATAATTCATTGTAGCGGAGGAGCTCAAACCAAAATACTTCATTTTGTTGACAAATTACATGTTGTAAAAGATAATCTTTTTGATATACCTCCTTTATTTAAATTAATTAAAGAGGAATCAAAAACAGATCTCAAAGAAATGTTTGAAGTTTTTAATATGGGCCATAGAATGGAAGTTTATCTTGACGAGAAATATGCTCAAGAAGTTATTGATATCTCAAAGAGTTTCAATGTTGAGGCTAAAATAATTGGTTATGTTAAACCTGCTGCAGAAAAGCAACTTACAATTAAACATGAAAATTCAAGTTTTATTTACAGTTAATAATTTATTAAGAATTTAATTGATATGCTTAAAAAAAGCTTATGCTATTTAATATTAATACCCTTTTCAGTTATTTCTCAAGAAATAGATTTGTTTAATCAAATTGAAACTGATGATTTAAAACAGAGTAAATTACTCCCTGATAAAATGGTTTTTACTCAAAGATTTTTATGGGGAGAAAAAGGACTAGCAAGAGTTTTAAAGATATCCACATTAAATATAAAAAATAGAGAAAGGGAATTAAAACTTAGAAGAGCTATGCTTAAAACTCACCAATATATTGGCTTTATTACTCTTGGAGGAATGATATATCAAGGTATTTTAGGGGGGAAATTATATAATGGAGATTATTCAGTATATGATAAACATAAAAAAATAGGTGAATTATCTACAATTGCATATTTTACTGGTGCTGGTCTATCGCTTTTTACTCCTCCACCTTTAATTAATAAAAAAATAAAAGGGTTTAATTCTATTAAAGCTCATAAAATTCTTGCAATGATTCATTTTCCAGCTATGGTGTCTACTAATGTTTTTAAGAAAAAAAATAAAAAAATACATAAATATTCAGCATATACTGCATTTGCAAGTTATGCAACTGCTATTATAGTTTTTAAGTTTTGATTATGTTAAAAAAATATTTTTTTTGTTATTTATTGGTTTTTTCAAATTTAATTTTCTCTCAATCAGAAAATTGGAAAATAAATAATAGCTCATCATTTATTTCGTATTCAGGAAATTACATTTTACATAGTTGGGAAGGAATTAATAATAATATTTTTGGAATATTTGTAGTTAATTCCAAAACAAACATTTCTGATATAGCTATTTTAATTAAAGTCGAAGATTTTGATTCTGGAAATTCTAATAGAGATTCACATGCATTAGAAGTATTAGAATCATTAAAATATCCTCAAATAAGATTTTATTCAGATGATATAAAATATGTTAAAGATAAAATTGAAATTTTTGGAAAATTGACTTTTTTTGGAAAAAGTTTAGAGAAGATAATATATTCAGAAATAAAATTTCAAGAAAATCGAATCCTATTAAAAGGGAACTTTGATCTTATATTAAGTGATTTTGGAGTGAAATTACCTTCATTCTTAGGAGTTAAAATTGATGATTTAATTAAAATTTCTTTTAAAATAGAGGTTAATAAAGACAAAATTTAAAATAAATTTGCACGTATATTCTTTAATTTAATGATTGAAAAGTTAAATATTGTTGAACAAAGATATAATGAGGTTTCAGATCTTATTATACAGCCTAATATTATTGCTGATCAAAAAAGATATATAAAGTTAAATAAAGAATATAAAGACTTATCTTTTTTTATAGAAAAAATTAAAGTCTATAAACTTTTGTTGTCATCTATTAAGGAGGCTGAATCTATTATAAATACTGATGATGATTCTGAAATGGTTGAAATGGCTAAAACTGAACTTGAAGATTCTAAAACAAAATTATCAGATTTAGAAGAGGAGATAAAGCTTTTATTAATTCCTAAAGATCCTGAAGATTCTAAAAATGTTGTAATTGAGATAAGAGCTGGGACTGGAGGAGATGAAGCAAGTATTTTTGCAGGAGATTTATACAGAATGTATTGTAAATATTGTCAATCAAGAGGATGGACTACAAGTTTTGTTGATTCAAACGAGGGAACTGCAGGAGGATTTAAAGAAATTATTTTTGAAGTATCGGGTCAAGATGTGTATGGAGTTTTAAAATATGAATCAGGTGTTCATAGAGTGCAAAGAGTTCCTCAAACAGAAACGCAAGGAAGAGTGCATACATCTGCATCTACCGTAATGATTTTGCCTGAAGCAGAAGAATTTGATATTGAAATAGACATGAACGAGGTAAGAGTAGATTTTTTTTGTTCCTCAGGCCCTGGAGGACAATCAGTAAATACAACATATTCTGCGGTAAGATTAACGCATGAACCAACTGGGATTGTTGCTCAGTGTCAAGATCAAAAGTCTCAACATAAAAATAAAGAAAAAGCACTACGAGTTTTGAGATCTAGATTGTATGAATTAGAATTGTCAAAAAAACTGGAATCAGATTCTGAAAAAAGAAATTCTCTAGTTTCTTCTGGAGACAGATCTGCAAAGATTAGAACATACAATTACCCTCAAGGAAGAGTTACAGATCATAGAATAGGTCTAACTCTTTATGATTTAACTAATATTATTAATGGTGATATTCAAAAATTAATTGATGAAATTCAATTATTTCAAAATACACAAAAATTAAAAGAGACTGAAGATATAATATGAAAATAGAAAATCTAATTAATCAAATTAAACAAAAAAAGTCATTCTTGTGCGTTGGTTTAGACGTTGATTTAAATAAAATTCCAAAGCACCTTCATAAATTTGATGATCCAATTTTTGAGTTTTCAAAAGAAATTATAGATTCAACATCTCCATTTGCAATAGCTTATAAGCCTAATGTTGCTTTTTTTGAGTCATATGGTTTAAAAGGTTGGAATTCATTAGAAAAAGTTATTAATTACATTAATTTAAAATATCCTGAAATTTTTACAATTGCTGATGCTAAAAGGGGAGATATTGGAAATACCTCTTCAAAATATGCAAAAGCATTTTTTGAAACATTAAATTTTGATTCAATTACTGTTACCCCATACATGGGAAAAGATTCAATTGAACCTTTCTTAGAATATGATAATAAGCATACTATTTTACTCTCTTTAACGTCTAATCACGGATCTTCTGATTTTCAATTTCACTCTGAAAAAGAAACACCTCTTTATCTTTCTGTTATTAAAAAGAGTCAAAATTGGAAAAATAAAAATAATTTGATGTATGTAGTTGGCGCTACAAAAGCAGAATCTTTAAAAGAGATAAGAAAAATTATTCCAAATTCATTTCTTTTAGTTCCTGGAATTGGAGCCCAGGGAGGTAGTCTGTCTGATGTTTGTAAATTAGGTTTAAATGATAGCTGTGGAATAATTGTAAATTCTTCAAGAGAAATAATTTATTGTGACAATTCCCGTGATTATACTAAAAAATCAGCAGAAATATCAAGTTTAATGCAAAAAGAAATGTCTAAGCAGCTCATTAAAAAAGGAATTATATAATGTTATTTTATAAAAAATATTTATCTAAAAAAAATGATTCCAAATGGTTGACTTTTATTCATGGAGCAGGGGGGAACTCATCTATTTGGTTTCATCAAGTTAGATTTTTTAGAAAATATTTTAATTTAATTTTAATAGATTTAAGAGGTCATGGAAAATCGAAGCATATAAATATAAATAAAGAATATTCTTTTGATTCTGTTTCTGATGATATTATAGAAGTTTTAGATAATGAGAAAATTGATAAATCTCATTTTATTGGAATTTCTTTAGGAACTATATTAATTAGAAAAATTGCAGAAAATTATCCTTATAGAATGAATAAAATGATATTAGGAGGAGCAATTTTAGGTTTAAACTTACAATCCAAATTTTTAATGTTTTTTGGAAAAATAACTCAATCTATTCTACCTTTTATGTGGATTTATAAATTTTTTTCACTAGTTATTATGCCATATAAAAATCATAAAAATTCTAGGAAAATTTTTGTTAAAGAAGCAAAAAAACTTACACAGGATGAATTTAAGAGATGGTATAAATTAACCTCAGATATATTGCCATTATTAAGAACTTACAGAAAAGTAGACGTTAAAATTCCCACGTTATATATAATGGGAAGTCAAGATTATATGTTTCTTTCTTTTGTTAAGAAGATTGTTAGTATTCATAAAAATTCAAAACTACTTACAATTTCAAAATGTGGACATGTTGTAAATATCGAAGAACCTGATGAGTTCAATAAAGGACTTTTTAAATTTTTAATTAATGACTAATTAAAAATTATAGTTTTGTTACTGTAAATCATTACTTTTCTTTCAGTATGAAGTTTTAGTGCTCTAATTAAAACTATTCTTTCAAGATCTTGTCCTTTAGAAATAAAATCATTAACACCATGAATGTGAGAAACTCTTACAGTATCTTGTTCTATTATTGGCCCACCATCTAATTCATCGGTAACATAATGGCTTGTAGCGCCTATAATTTTAACACCTCTTTTAAAGGCTGAGTGGTATGGTTTAGCCCCTGGAAAAGCAGGAAGAAAAGAATGGTGAATATTAATAATTTTATTTTTAAATAAACCAACTAGTTTAGGAGATAAAATTTGCATATATCTTGCTAGAACAATAAAATCTATTTTGTTTTCTTTCAAAATTTTAATTTGCATTTCCTCAGCTTTATCTTTATTTGATTTTTCAACAGGAATATGATAAAAAGGAACTTCAAATCTTTTTGCTATAACTTTTAAATCAGAATGATTGCTAATAATAAAAGGAATATAACAGTTAAGATTATTAGATTTATGTTGAGATAAAATATCATATAAACAATGATCATATTTAGAAACAAAGACAGCCATTTTTGGCTTTTTTTCTTTTAAATAGAATTCACAATTAAGTTTAAATTTATTTCCTAATATTTTATTAAATTCTTCTATGAAATTATTGAAATAATCATTTGATTTTTCAACTTCAACTTCAACACGCATGTAAAAAGTTTTATTTAACCTGTCTACATATTGATCTATATAAACAATGTTTCCTTTTTTATCGTGTATAAAATTAGTGACATGAGCTATAATCCCTTTTTGGTCAGGACAGTTCATCAAAAGTATTAATCGATGCATTTTTTACCTAGTTTTAATTACCAGGTTGCGAAATTACAAATCCTTCTTTTTCTTTTGCAATTTCTACCATTTTTTTTACATTTTTTAATAGTTGTTTAGAATCATATATTACACCATCCCTAATAGTATATTTAACACCTCCAACTCTTACAACATTATTTTTTTTATCTAATTTAATTGCTCCAGTACCATATAAAACTTTAAGATTTTCTAAAGGATTTTCTTCTATTAAGATCAGATCTGCAAGTTTTCCTATTTCAATAGATCCAATTAGATTATCCATTGCGAGAGCTTCAGCTCCATTTAAAGTAGCAGCCCTTATTACTTCTAGTGGATGGAATCCAGCTTCTCTTAAAAGTTCAAGTTCTCTTATATAAGCAAATCCATATAGTTGAAATATAAAACCCGAATCTGATCCTGCAGTAACCCTTCCTCCTCGATTTTTATATTCATTTATAAAAGTCATCCAGAGTCTAAAATTTTCTTTCCATAAGATTTCTTGTTCAGTACCCCAATAATGCCAATAAGAACCATGAGATATTCTACTTGGTTGATAGAATCTCCATAGGCTTGGAAGTGTATAATTTTCGTGCCACTCAAGTCTTCTTGCACGATGTAAGTCTCTACTAGCCTCATATATATTAAATGTAGGGTCAATTGTAAAATCAAGAGATATTAATTCATTCATAACTTTATTCCAGTGATCTGAATATGCAGGAGCTGCCTGAGCCCAAAGTTTTCCTGCTTCTCCAAATCTATGCTGTTCATTTTGATAATTATAGTCTAAAGGGTAATTTTGAACTGTTTTATCAGAGAATAAAGCTTCTGGCAAACCATACCAATGTTCCATTGATGTTAGACCTGCTCTTGCTGAATTAAGAACATTCCATCTAGCAACACTTAGCTGGGCATGATGACAAGAAGAACTTAATCCAAGTTTATTATTTTCATCCAAGGCAGCTTTCATAATTTCAGGAGCTGCTCCCATAAATTTTATGCCGTCGGAACCTGCTTTTGCATTGTCTCTTACCCATTGACGAGCTTCCTCAGGAGTACTGATTTTGTTTTTTGAGCCTTGACCAAAAGAAGTGTGTTGTATTATTCTTGGAGCAATTATTAAATTTTTTTTACTTCTCTTTTTTAAATCAAGAGTCCAGCCGCGACCTCTTCCGCCAACCTCTCTTACAGTTGTTACACCATGAGCTAACCAAAGATTAAATACATAATCCCAATCTGCTCCTTGGCTAACACCACCAATATGGGCATGCATATCAATAAATCCAGGAAGTATATACATGTCTGAAGCATTTATTTCTTTTCCTCCTTTATTTAAAACAGGTCTTTTATTTTTATTAATCTTTACACCAGGGTAACCTACAGTTATAATTTTAGTTATTATATTTTTTTCAATAACTATATCTACTGGACCAATAGGAGGAGCCCCATTACCATTAATTAATGTTCCTCCTCTAATTATTAGTTGAGAAAATGGTCCTTCTGATATTTCATTTTGGGAAAAAATTAAATTAACTTTTAGAAAGAATATAAATAGTAAAAAAAATAAATAATTAAGTTTCATATATCAGTTTTTAATAAAGATAAAAAAACCCATTGAATAAAGATTCAATGGGTACAAACAAAGGATTAATTATGGTTAAAAGCCTTATTTGATTTTCTTCATGGTTATGAAGCCTTTTTATTTATTACTTAAACTAAAATCAGCATAAGCATCCATAGAATGTTCAGAAATATCTAGACCTTTTAATTCCTCTTCTTTACTAACTCTTAGACCTGTTGTTGTTTTAACAATAAAAATTATAATTATAGCAGTTATACAACTAAAGGCGCCTATAATTCCAACTCCAATTAATTGATTTATAAATTGTTCAACACTTGCCATTGCTCCAAAAATTCCTACGGCTAGAGTTCCCCATACTCCACAGATTAAGTGAACAGGAATAGCTCCTACAGGATCGTCAAGCTTAAGTTTGTCAAGTAAACTAATACCAAAAACTAAAATAACTCCAGCTATAGCTCCAATTAAAATAGCAGAAGTTGGACCCATTTGATCTGCACCAGCTGTTATTCCAACTAGACCTCCTAAAACACCATTCATAAACATTGTTAAATCATAGTTTTTGTATAGTAAATTAGACATAAAGGCCGATGAGACTCCACCTGCAGCAGCAGCTAAACAAGTCGTAACTAGAGTTAAAGATGTTAATTCAGGATCAGCTGATAATACTGAGCCGCCATTGAAACCAAACCAACCTAGCCATAAGATTAAAACTCCAGCAGCTGATAAAGGAATATTTGACCCAGGTATTGCATTAGGACTTCCATCGGAATTGAACTTACCAATTCTAGAGCCTAAGAAATAGACTACCATGAGAGCACCCCATCCACCTACAGAATGAACCAATGTTGATCCTGCAAAATCATAAAAACCCATATTGTCTAAAAATCCACCACCCCATTTCCAAGAACCTATTATTGGGTATACAATTCCCACATATAATATTGTAAATAGCATAAATCCTCCTAATTTAATTCTTTCTGCAACTGCTCCAGATACTATTGTAGCAGCTGTGGCTGCAAAAACGGCTTGGAAAAGAAAATCAGTCCACCAGGTATAACCTCCATCTGCATACCCAGGAGTCATTCCTCCTTCTGGAGCTCCAATCCCAAAGCCTGCGAATTTTAGTATTCCCATGGATCCTTCGTCAAATCCAGGATACATTAGATTAAAACCTCCTAAAGCATAGAGTAAAATCCCTATTGTTATTACAAAGAAGTTTTTAAATAATATATTAACAGTGTTTTTTTGACGTGTAAGACCTATTTCTAAAAATGAGAATCCTAAGTGCATAAAAAACACGAGTGCTGTACAGATCATCATCCATACATTATTTGCTGTAAAAATAGCTGTTTCCATAATAATTAATTTTTAATTTTTAATTAAGAGATTGTCCTCCCTTTTCACCAGTTCTTATTCTGTATGCTTCTTCAACAGGCAGGATAAATATTTTACCATCACCAACCTTGTCAGTAGCTCCAGACTTTATAATTGCTTTGACTGTTTTATCTACAAAGTCATCATTTACTACAATAGATAAATATCGTCTTTGAATTTCAGAGGTGCTATAACTAATTCCTCTGTAAACATGCCCTTCTTTTTCGTTACCCACACCCGTTACGTCCCAGTAACTAAAAAAGTTAACTTCAACGTTATGAAGAGCTTCTTTTACTTCATCAAATTTTGATTTACGGATGATCGCTTCTACTTTTTTCATAATTTTTGATTTATTTAAATTTGTTTCAATTTAATAGAAATTAAATTATAGTGAAATTCCAAAAACTAAATACATTTGATCGAATGAAGGATTATAAATTAAATTACCAGATAAGGGTAATGAAAAATCTTCAGTAATCTTTATTTCTTTTCCATAGCTAGCTCCAATTTCCATAATTTCCATATCTCCTGATTCAGTATAAAAACCATCACCAAGACTTAGAGTAAAACCTACATCTCCAAGCGGAATCCCTGCAGAGATATAAGTGTCACCATCTTCAAAAAAATAAGCACCAGTTAAACTTAAAGGTCCTAATTCAAGACCTACCATTCCTTCCCAAATACCGCTGTCAAAATATTTAGTTGTTCCTCCAGTTGTTATATCTGGAAAAATATAATTAGTTAAAGTTAATGCAACAGGACCTAACGAAGCTGATGCATAAAAATCTAATTCATCAGCCAGCATGTCATTGGCATAAGCTCCCCAAAAACCAACTTCAAACCCACCGGTAGCATAAGACATATATGGTTGAATTGAAGGGCCATTTGAATAAGCTCCTCCTCTCCATACATATCTACTCATTACGTCTGCACCAATGTCTACCTGACCAAAAGCTTGATTAGATGAAAAAATAGACACTAGAATTAGAATTAATGTTTTAAAAGTATTTTTAATTTTTTTCATGTGTAAAATTTATTTGATTAATAACACATCAAAATTATTATTATGAAAAAAAAATTGTAGTATAACTTTTAAAAAAAAGTAAATTTTTAAGTAGTTAACAAAATTTTATATAAAAAATTAACAAATAATCATTTTTTAATTAATAAAATATCAAAATAGTCAGAATTTAGGTAAATAGGTATGTTTTATATTTTAAACAAAAACTTTTCCTAATAAAATTCCTAGATAAACCATTATTATGCCTAAGAAAAGGCTTGCAAAGTTGTATGAAAGGAGTATTAAAAATGAATTTTCTTTCATTAAATCAAGACTTTCGAAACTAAAAGCAGAAAAAGTTGTAAGTCCTCCACAAAATCCAACAATAAAAAAAAGAGATAAATCTGATTTTAAAAAATCTGGTTTTGACAGTATTTGAAAAAAGAACCCAATTAATAAACAACCAGCAAAATTTACTAAAAAAGTTGAAACAGGAAACTCTCCTTTATTATATGGAAGGAATTTTCCAATGATATACCTTAGAGATGATCCTATTCCGCCTCCTAAAAAAACAATTAGAAACTGTTTCAATTTTGTGTTAAAAATTTAATTAAAAACAATATACTTAGAATTATAAAAAAAACAATTAATATTTTAGACGTTCCTTTAAAGTATTGTCTTTGTTGTTTTTTATCTTTACTATACGAAATGTATATTATTATTATAAAACAAATTAAAAATAGAATTGCAAAAATTTGTTGGCCAATACTAAACATCTAAACATCTAAATTTTTATAAAATTAGAATTTAAACTAACATAATTTACATATATGATTAATAAACCAATAAATGCAGTAAAAAAATTTCATAAGTCATATGAATTATTAATTAATAATTCACCTACAGTAAATCTAGATAAAGAGTTAATTAAACTTAGGTTTAATTTGATGAAAGAAGAAAATGAAGAATATTTAGAAGCAGCAAGAAAAAAGGATATTATTGAGGTTGCGGATGCATTAGGAGATATGTTATATATTCTATGTGGGACAATAATTACTCATGGATTTCAATACAAAATTGAAGAAGTTTTTGATGAAATACAGAGAAGTAATATGAGTAAATTAGATAAATCTGGGAAACCAATTTATAGAAAAGACGGAAAAGTTATGAAGGGTCCAAATTATTTTAAGCCGAATATAAAGGCTATTTTGAAAAAGTAAGTTTGGGTATCTTGTATCTCCATTTAAATGGATCTTCACCAATATTATATTGAATATCCATAATTTTTTTCTTGAGAAATCCTGATTTAGGATCTTTACTTTCTGGAATATTATAATGAATATTTTTATAACTAAAGCTTTTAATAGGTAATATTACCACTGCAGTTCCTGAACCAAAAATTTCTTTTAAAGAGTTATCATTATGAGCTAAGAGTAATTCTTTAACCGATATTGGTCTAACTTCAATATTTATTTTTAAATATTCACATATCTCTATAATAGTTTTTCTAGTAACTCCATCTAAAATTCTATCATTATTGGGTGCTGTTATAAGAGCATCACCAATCCTAAAAAAAATGTTCATTGTTCCTGCTTCTTCAAGATACTCATGATTATTTGCGTCTGTCCAAATAATTTGTTCGTAACCCTGTTTTTGTGCAAGGCTAGTTGGATAAAATTGTGCAGCATAATTACCAGCTGCTTTAGCATAACCAACACCTCCACTTGCAGCTCTGCTATATTTTTCTGCAATTAAAACATTAACTTTATCACTGTAATATGCTTTAACAGGAGTACAAATAATTAAAAACATATATTTATTTGCTGGCGATGCCTGTACCCCAGCTTGATTAGCAAAAACAAATGGTCTTATATATAGAGAATTTCCTATACCAGGAATTATCCACTCTTTATCAAAATTTAATAAAATCTCTAAAGCATTAAAAAAATATTTTTTTGGAAATTCAGGAATACTTAATCTTTTAGCAG